>Ga0187893_10000322_pt1 | contig 123988 bp, 115 predicted proteins | sample MA1701074metaG_FD_139574 | JGI IMG/M metagenome (GOLD analysis project Ga0187893, IMG submission 139574) | White microbial mat communities from a basaltic lava cave in the Kipuka Kanohina Cave System on the Island of Hawaii, USA - MA170107-4 metaG ...
CCCTTGCTGCGCGGTAAACGATAGGCTACTGAGCCCGGTCCCGATCGCCGGCGGCACGGGCGCCGGGGTCACGGTAAAGGTCACTGGGATCGACACGCTGGGCGCCCCCGAGGCACTCAGGGTAATCGCTGCCGTGTGGGTCCCCGCTGTCAGGGCGCCGGTGGTAACGGTCAATGTGACCATACCATTGCCCATGCCAGAAGCTGGACTCAAAGTTAACCATCCCGTATTAGCAGTGGCACTCCAGTTTAATGTTCCACCGCCGCTGTTGGTAACGGTGACGATTTGAGCTGGCGGATTGCCTTGGCCTTGCTGTGCATTGAAAGAAAAGCTCGTGGAGCTTATTGCCATGGAAGGACCGGGTGTCGGTGGAGGCGGAATAGGTGTGGGCGGAGGGGCAAGTTGCGTCAATTCCGGCATCGTAGACATCAGCCGCCGCATAGGGGCTGGAGACTGCTTGAGAAGGGGATTAGGCGATGGTGCCGCCATCGCATTCGCACTAGAGGTGGCCGGAGCAGATACAGATGATCCTACGGGTGCTGAGGTATCCTTGGCAGCAGTCACGCTTGGACTTGAACTGAGTGGAGACGTGACAGTCGCCTGCGAGTTCTGAGATACGGACTGTGAAACCCCGACAGGAGTCGTTAAAGGGGCCGGTGGTGTAGCACGGCTTATCTCCGCCTGCGGTTGAGGTACGGGTTTTTTGAGGAGACTGTGAGGGGTGGGTGCTGTACTCGTAGGCGCGGACACTCCCGATATCGCTCTACCGTCGATTGGGCGAGAATCACTAAATCTCCCCTGAGTAGTGCCCTGCTGGACCATGATCGTACGTCCATCATCCGCCGCTAAGACTGGTTGTATTGATAAAATCGCGGACTCAAAAATCACCTGGAACGCGCCGAGGCCGGCGACGAGGAATAACAATCGCTGAATATTCTGGCGCATTGTCGGGAATCCTCCAAATAGACTGCGACCTGTCGTTAATGTAAGACACAAGGCTAGGCCCAGAGTTGAGCAAGTTGAATGCCCTTGCAAAGGGAGACAAAGATCTTGCCGATCTGGAAGGCTAAATGAAGAGGATTCTATTGGTTTTAAGGGAAAGCGAATCTCTGGGTGGTGTTCCGAGGGAGACGGCCTCAGTTGGGAAGGAGAAGCGTTTTGCTCTCATAATTGTACACATAAAGTGATAGTTGATACTTTATGATGCAATTGCTTAATGTAGAATGAATAAATTGAATTTTCAATGGGATCGATGCCAGGATATTATTGATATTGCTGGAGTCTATTTTGGCGTAGGTTCCTGTATAAACCTGACTACCTCCCACAAGTCCGGACCAGCAAAAAGGGACGGGGTTGAGCCGCAGTACATCAAGCCGAGGAAGCCGGATCAGAATGCATTCGATGAACGATTCAACCGTACGTTTCGCATGGAAGTGCTCAATGCCATATGTGTTCGAGTCGCTGGATCAGGTCCAAGAGATCAGTGCAGAGTGGTTACAGAGTGGCAACGAGGCGCGGCCTCATGACGCGTTGGTAGGCCTCCCCCCTGCCATGTCTCGGGCTCAATGTGAAGCCAGAAATTGTCTCTTAGAAGTGTCCTTGACGGGGGAGTCTACAAAAGCACCGAGTTTCCAGCTTACAGCGTTCCCGTTTCTGAGCAGCGCCAGGTAGAACCCCGCAGAATTATAAAATTTTAATTCTACGCCTTCCGATAGCCTTAGGTCGTTCCATTGTTATAAAATTGCTTCCTACTTTGATCTGCATTTTCATAAGACAGCTCTATCGTAGCCCCCTCCAAAGGTGGGTTGTGATTTCCAGCAGTTGTGGGAAAGTGTAGAACTCGTGAGCAAGTTCCCCAACACCTAAAGGAGATCTGTGGATGAAAGACTTTTTGCCGTTTCATAGGTCTGACGTGGGTGAAGAGGAGGTATCTGAAGTTGTGGATGTCCTCCGGTCAGGATGGCTGACGACCGGCCCAAAGGTTAGAGAATTTGAGCGAGAATTCGCCGCGATGGTTGGAGCTGAACACGCAATCGCAGTTAATTCCTGCACAGCCGCACTTCATCTCGCCCTTGAAGCAGCCGGCGTCAGTGAAGGAGATGAGGTGTTGGTTCCGACCATGACCTTTGCCGCAACGGCAGAGGTAGTCACCTACTTCAATGCACGACCGGTTCTGATCGATTGCATGCAAGATACGCTGAATCTGGATACGGATCGCATCGAATCGGCCATCACGAATAAGACAAGAGCGATTATCCCCGTCCATTTTGCTGGGCATCCGTGCGACCTCAAACCAATTCACACGATAGCACGGGCACATAACCTACATGTAATTGAAGATGCGGCGCACGCCTTGCCGGCGCGATATCACGGCAAGATGATCGGCGGTATCTCTGACGCCACTTGTTTTTCGTTCTACGCAACGAAAAACATCACCACTGGCGAAGGAGGAATGATTACTACCAATAATGCTGAGTGGGCTGCCCGCATGCGAATGATGAGCTTGCATGGTCTCAGTCGAGATGCCTGGAATCGCTACTCTGCTCAAGGCTCTTGGTATTACGAGATACTTTCTCCGGGTTTTAAGTACAATTTAACCGATATCGCTGCAGCGCTCGGGTTGGCCCAGTTGAAGAAGTGTGAGCGGTTTTGGAAGGGACGCGAACGGTATGCAGCCCTGTATCGGGACGGTTTTCAGGATGTCCCCGAAATTATTTGTCCTGAGACAGCTTCTCATGTACAACATGCGTGGCATCTCTATGTGATTCAACTGGACTTAGATCGTTTACGAATCAATCGCGATGAATTTATCCGTCAATTGCAGCAAGCCGGGGTGGGGTGCAGTGTGCACTTCATTCCCCTGCATCTGCATCCCTATCACCGAGATATGGGAGGCTACCGACCGGAAGATTTTCCCGTTTCAAGTATGGTGTTCCAACGAATCGTTTCATTGCCGTTATATTCAAAGATGACAGAAGACGAGATCAATCGCGTCATCGACACCGTTCGTGATCTCGTCGAGAGGAACAGACGGTGATGAAACGCCCGTTTGATGTCTGCTTGGCCGCTCTCGGACTGGTTATCACGTCGCCGCTTCTGGCGATCATTTCGATTTTGATCAAAATTGATTCACGAGGACCCGTCATCTTCCGCCAGGTTCGTATGGGACAAGGATTTCGTCCGTTTGCGATACAAAAATTCCGAACCATGGCTGTCGATGCTCCTCGCGACTGCCTGCCCCTTACCGTCGGACAAGATACTCGCATAACGAGAGTTGGTCGAATTTTGCGGAAGTACAAGCTCGATGAGCTCCCTCAGCTGCTGAATGTCCTCGCAGGGGATATGAGCTTTGTTGGCCCAAGGCCAGAAGTTCCACGTTATGTTGAGCGCTTACGTGCTGAATATTCCGAGGTGCTCGCCGTTCGTCCCGGGATTACCGACTTAGCCTCTTTGAGGTACATTGATGAAGCAGCCCTTCTCGCATACTCCTCCAACCCTGAAGAAGAATATCAGCTGAAAGTCCTTCCCGAAAAACTTCGATTGGCCAAGCTGTATATTCGCCACATGTCTCTGCGACTCGATTTCGCCATAATCATGCAAACTCTCCTGCACATTGTTAGGTTGCCGATCGTAGTCTTCACGCTTCCGGAACTAAAAACTGCTGTAGAATTTCCTTCGGCGTCTCCCTGGACTACTCTGTCGACTTTTGTAACAAGGTGGCGCAGGCCAATTATTGTCGTGCTTGATGTGGGATTGATAGTTTTGGCAAACTACTTAGCATTTGTGTTGAGATATGATGGAGGCATTCCTGCGAGTGAGGTTGATACCTTCGAGCAAACCGTGATTGGGCTGATTGCCATTAGAGGTGTAGCGTTCGCCTTGTTTGGCCTCAACGAGGGGCTGTGGAGGTATACGAGTATTTGGGATCTTCAGTATATCCTCGGTGGGGTCCTAACAAGTACAGTTGTTTTTTATGGTTGGGTTCATTGGATAATGGAGATACACAGTTATCCTCGCTCTATATTCGCTATCGACGCCATTCTACTCGTCGGATTTCTTGCCGGAGTGAGATTGCCATCGAGGATCCTCCGAGATAAAGGAATTTTTCAGAAAAAACGGAAAGTTCTGGTCGTTGGGGCAGGCGATTCAGGGGAACGGGTCGTACGGGAAATGAAAACTCGGACGGTGTTTAACTGTCAGCCGATCGGAATCGTTGATGACCATATCGGGCTTCTCAATCAGCGTATCCACGGAGTCCGAGTATTGGGTTGCGTGAGAGACATTCCGAAACTCGTAGAAGAACTCAAGCCCGAAGTGGTCGTGGTTGCTATCCCCGACGCGACACCTGAGTTCCTTCGAGACCTCGTTATCAAGTTGGAACCATATGATGTCTCCATTAAAACACTTCCCGGCAAAGAGGAACTTCTCACGGACCAAAGTGCCGTCAGCCAGATGCGCAACATTTCGGTCCCAGACCTTCTGTCCCGCGCGCCTATAGATTTGGACAATGAAGCAACGAAGCAGATGGTCAGAGGCAAGTGCGTCTTAATCACCGGTGCCGGCGGATCGATCGGCTCGGAATTGGCCCGCCAAATCACGCTATTCGAGCCCAAGATGTTACTGCTTTATGAGCGCCATGAGAACAGTCTGTACAATATTCATAAAGAGTTAGATGATCGGAAGCTCGCCTTTCCCATCCTCCCTCTGATTGGGGACGTTACTGATGCGCATCGACTCTGCACGGTATTGGAACAATACAAACCCCAGATTCTGTTCCATGCGGCTGCACATAAACACGTTCCTCTCGTCGAAATGAATCCACTTGAGGCTGTAAAAAATAACTGCATCGGCACGCGTGTCACTGCAGAAGCCGCGAGTCTCTATGGAGTTGAGCAATTCGTCCATATCTCCACTGACAAGGCAGTCAACCCGTCGAGTGTGATGGGAGCCACCAAACGAGTGGCGGAACTCATTATTCAAGACATTGCGAGAACGAGTCGGACACGTTTCCTTCTTGTGCGGTTTGGCAATGTTCTAGGGAGTAGTGGGAGTGTGTTGCTGCGCTTCCAGGAACAAATCCGGTCTGGAGGGCCAGTGACGGTTACGCACCCGGAGATTCGTCGATACTTTATGCTTATTCCCGAAGCCGTTCAGTTGGTTCTTCAGGCGGCGACAATCGGCGAACAAGGTCACATCTATATCCTTGACATGGGGGAGCAAATCAAAGTCCTGGATATCGCCCGGAGCCTCATTAGGTTGTCAGGATTTATTCCCGGCAAGGACATCCCTATTCGATTCGTTGGCCTTCGTCCAGGAGAAAAGCTTTACGAGGAATTGGTCGGGGAAGGAGAGGTGGCAGTGGGCTCATCCCTAGATAAGATCTTGCAGATTCGGACAACCAACCGGCTTGACTTTGAAGAGTTCCGTGGAAAGCTAGTTGCGCTAGAGGCAGCAAGTTATCGAGATGAAACCAATACGGTGCTCGAACGACTCAAGGACATCGTTCCGATGTTTCAAGCTTGCGCTTCCGGTGCGGAGTTTTTGACGGTTTCGACCGATATTGATGCTGCTATAAATAAATAATGTATGTATCGATGGAATAACTGCTGATGCGTGTTCTCTGTACCTGGGCTCGTTGTACGGTAGGCGCTTCTTTGGAGTAAAGGAATGCAAACCACTGATGCTACTGTGCTAGGTGAACAAACGGGAGTGGCCACTGCCCGCGAATATCTCCTTATTGCTTCGCGCAACAGATGGGTGATAGCCAGTTCGATAGCGCTCTCTCTGACATTGGCTTTAGCATACTATCTGCTTGCGACAAAGTACTATCAATCGGACACGATGATTGTTGCAGAGGTACGCAAGGTAATCGATAGCGTTGGCAAGAAGGAGGATGTGGCAGAGAATTTTGACCAGCTGTTCTTTCTTATTCAACGCCAGATCCGTAATAGGGATTTCATTCGTGAGATTGCAAAAGATCTGAGTCTCTATGCAGAAGGACTCGACGAGGATGAGGAGCGTGCCGCCCTCAACGGGTTGGTGGGCAAGACGGTTATCACACGGATCAAGACGGACCAAGGCGGTGGCTTCAGCGGGCCAAGCATGGTTGAAGGATTCGTGATCAGCTTCATGCATGAGGATCCCAAAACCGCCATGCAGGTGGCAGAGCGAATTGCAAACAAATTCATTGAGAGTAATAACAAGGAACGTGAGAAGGAGGTTGAAGGCACGGGGGAGTTTCTTGATGAAGAACTACATTGGATGAAACAAGAACTGGAAAAGAAGGAACAAAATATTAGTGCCTTCAAGAAGGCTCACATCAGCGACCTCCCCCAGCAGGCAGATGCCAACATCCGGGCCTTGGACCGAACAGAAGGAGAGATCGTTGCCAGCACCGAGAATCTTCAGCGACACTCCGAGAAGCTTTCCGCACTGAGTCAAGCAGTGCAACAGTACCGTGCCACCGGGCAGCAGAGTTCTGGAATCGCGGCAACAACACGCTCAGTGGATCCTGATCCGCTGTTTCGCCAGTTGAGGGAGCTACGGGAAAAACTGGTCAAGCTGAGAGCAGAGTTTTGGGACGGCTATCCAGAGATCGTCTTGACCAAGGAAGAAATACGGCAAGTGGAGGAGGAGTTGACCAGGTTGTACGGTAAGGATGCCGTTCGGCCAGACAAGACGCCGCTTGATCCGTACCTTCAGGATCTGTTGAGACTACAGAGCGAGGAGCGAACCGAGATATCGCTGCTCCAACGACGTCTCGAGCTGCTGCATGCCGGCAAGAGAGATTTTGAAAAGCGTTTGGAGCGATCGCCTCAGGTTGAGCAGGAGCTACTGGTCCTCGAACGCGACTACAACAATATGAAAGCCAATTACGCGATGCTTCTTGATAAGCGGCTGCATACGCGAGTTCAAGAGAATATGGAAAAGCGACAGAAGGACGGGAAATTTCGCGTCCTAGAGCGTGCCAGTTTCCCTCATGCTCCGGTCATTCCAAACAAATTGAAGGTCTTGGCATTGGGGCTTCTTTTGGGGTGTGTTTCTGGAGCAGGGCTGTCCATATTGCGCGAACGACTCACTCCGCAGTTCCGAGGCCCGGAAGATGTGGAACTGCTTCTTGCCGGTCCGAGGTTATTGGCAGCTATTCCTGACTTCTCATCATTGTGGCGGCCGGTCACTGACCCACAGTATTGGGGCAACTCCGTTCTGTCCAAACGGCCGCTGAGTATGCCCCTGAGCTCGCGATCGGAAGTTGTGCTGAACAAGCAACCATTGGTTGAGCGGTCGGGTTTGCACGAAATCGACAAGAGATTTGTGACAAAGATGTTCCCGCGTTCTATGGCCGCTGAGCAGTATCGGGTCGCGGCTGCGCGGTTACAGCTGCTCAACACATCGGGGGAACCGATGGTTGCGGCTGTGACAAGCGCCATCAAAGGCGAAGGGAAAACGACGACCGTCATTAATCTCGGCTACACGCTTTCGCGAGACTTTGGGAGACGAGTACTCCTGCTGGATTGTGACTTCGTCTTTCCCGAACTGACGGCCTTTCTGGAAACCCCGATCAAGTATGGGCTAGTCGATTGCCTGAGAAGCGACATTCCCCTGCAACAGGCCATGAGTCCCTTTGCCGATGTCCCCTGTTGGATTATGCCTGCCGGCGAGTCTGTAGAAGATTCCAACGAACTATTGCGAGCAGGTCAGCTCAATCGTGTCCTGTCACAACTGCGGGAAGAATTTGATTATATCTTACTGAATGCCCCGCCAATTCTACCGGTAGCGACGATGAACGTGCTGGAAAGTCATAGTGATCTCCTCCTCCTTGTGGTGAGGGCAAACCTGACCTCTAAGCAGGCGGTTACCCAGGCACTGAGGTCTTTACGTGCGGCCAAGCCCATCCACGTGGTCCTCAATGGTGTCGCGTCAAATTCACTTCCAAGCTATATGCTGGATTATTCTGCCAGCGAGAGTCGAGTGGCCGTCTAGATTCCATCCGTGAAGAAGGGTTCTCACGCGCTGAGATGGACCCCTACAGAATGGAGTGCTGCTTTATACTGCTCCCCTTGAAATTGAGACCACCTTTACGACAAAGTCCTGACATGGACCGAGGAGGTGGCGATGGCTCAAGAAGGTCTCAAACCCATTGAACGGTGGGCGGTCAAGCGACGCGGCGCTTTGACGGCCATCATCCTAAAAGGCGAGGTCCCTGTTCCAGAGGCTGCACGCGAACACGATCCGCTCGTCTCTGGGAATTGCTCACCGATTTCGCTACACCCTTTCGGTAGGTCTTACGCGGACCTATCGCATAGCTGTAAGCTTCCCGCAATCATAGGCAGCCATAAGGAGAACTTTCTGGCAGAATAGCTCCCCTAGCCAGAACGTTCCCATGCGGCAATCGAAGCTCACTGAAACGCAGATCGTGTCCATTTTGAAGGAAGCCGACGACGGTCGCCCCGCCAACGAGATCTGGCTGTACGGTATCAGCTCGGCCACCTACTCAAGTGGAAAGCCAAGTACGGTGGGCTGGAGGTCTCCGACGTGAAGCGGTTGAAGGAACTCGAACAGGAGCTCAAGCATCTGTACCCCGATCTCTCGCTAGAGAATGTCGCGCACGCTGAAGGATGTCATCGCCAAAAGCTCTAAGACCTCCCGGTCACGGCCTGCTGAACGTCGGCTTGGTCACAGTGAACGGCCTGCCTGTCGGTGGGACTGGGCTGCACAACCTACTATCGGTCGCCGGTCGATTGGGCACGACGGAATGCACCTGTCATTGTGGCGGTCACAATGCTGGTGGCAGCGAGAAGTCGGTGTGGCATCTGGAAGTGCGAGGATCGCCTGCAGCTCGATGGGTATCCCTGGAACCATAAGTGGCTGTGGTGCGTGTATCGCCAGCTGAGGCTCAACACCTACCGCGGCGGACGAAGAAGCGGCTGCCAATCCGTCTCCGTTAACCACTGGCGGTCCGCATCTAGTCTAATGCAGTCTGGGCGGTGGACTTCATGAGCGACACCTTGTACGGCTGGCGCCGGTTCCGCACCTTGAACGTGCTGGATAAAGGCGTGCGGGAGGGCTTAGCAATCGAGATGGATACATCTTTGCCGGTCGAGCGGGTGATCTGAGTGCTGGAGCGGGTTGTGGACTGGAGCAGGAGCTACGTTGGAATAGTGGCTCTGAACTGCTCGCCGACCGGTTCGTCCGGTGGTATGTCGAACGCGAGATTGAGCTGCAGTCCATCCAACCGGGGAAGCTGGATCAGAATGCGTTCATTGAGCGGTTCAATCGCACGCATCGCATGGAAGCATTCAATGCCTAAGTGTTCGAGTCGTTAGATCTGTGCGGATTTATTGCAGCGCTCCAACGAGAAGCGAGCTCCTGACGCGTTGGCAGGCCTCCCCCCCACCTATCGATCCAGACTCGAGGCCGGAAGTTTTCCCTTGTCTGTGCCTCGGTAACTAGGTTACTCCGTACTAAGCCATCTCAGTCCTATGGAGTTTGAACAACAGTCCCAATTAGCGTAATGGGTATCCACGAAACAAGCAACAGGTTAATTTCATGCACTGAAACCAAATCGTGGCACAAACTGAAGAATACGGACTAGCCCCACGCCTGCCAGCAAAGGAATGATGATCTCAAGTGAAACGCGCATCCGTGAGCCTCCACCATAAGACACACCCGATGCAAGTGCCAGTAACAGACTAATTCCCAAAAACGTCACAAGCCAACCACGATCAATCGTGCCGTTACCCCTATTACGATCATATAGATACCACAAGCCGAAGCAGGCAAGGCTTAAATATCCTCCCCAGAGTAAAAAATATCCTCCCCATAGGGGGTGAAGAACCCAAGAGTCTTGGGAGAAGTATAATTTGGAAGGTGTTCGACTGGTAAATGGCATAGGATGCAATATGTGCTCTACAGCGCTTCGTGCGAAGCTATATGCGGTGAGCATAGGGTACTCACGGAAGAGCGCTATCGAACGCCGCCAGCGTTCGTCATTTGCCTCCTGAACTGATAAGTGCCACCCGCTTTCCTCCATCATGTGTTCTCTGTAGATGATCGCTCCGTCCCTGCCTTCTATTTCCCCTGTTACTCGTGCGGCCAGACACCGCCAAACTGTCTTACCGCCGTTGTTACTGATGCCATTAAAATGGGCCTCCTGCGCATTGCGAGTCTTCCATAGAACCAGAGGCATAGCGGCCGTGATCATCATCACAGCAAGTACGATCCATACCCCTTTACGTTTCGTACCATATTGAATGACGAGTGCCCCAGCAATAAGTAGGACAAGAGGCCAAAGGGGCCTTATCAGCACGGCGGTTCCCGTGAATAAACCCACTGCGGCGCTCCTCCAGGCAGCAACACTCACTTCACTCGCCTCTTCTACAAGTTTCATAAGTAGGAAGATTGCGGCCAGCATGAATACATACAACCCTTCCGTTAGGCAAAGGCCGGCGAAAACAGCACCCCATGGTGAAAAGGCTGCTAACAGCGAGCCTGTAAATGCCATGACGGGTGGAAGAATCCGTCGAGCCAGCCAGTAAACAATCACGACACCCCATGAGAGAATTATTGTTTGAGTAATCAGAAGCTTGCGTAAATCTTCTCCGCCGTGAGCAACCAAAACCTCGCGTAGATCTTCTCCGCCGTGAGCAACCAAAGTCTTATGCAAGTCTTGTCCACCCACCTCTTCTCCAACCAGTGACAAAATCGCAGCAATGAACGCCGGGTATCCAGGGGTCCGGTCTACCTCTGGTTTCATATGGCTGTTCAGAAATGCCCGGTGCTCAAGAAGGTTCAGGGCCGGCCAGAGATAAGTAGCAGAATCACGTGTGAGAAGATCCTGTAGGTCAGCTGTAGTAGTGAGGATCAAACGGGGTGCGACTGAGCAGATGAGGATCAGCAAAGAAGCCAGAAGGAAATGACCTTGTAGCCAAGCTGAGAGATTGGGGAGGGGGCGTACGCCGTCCCCCCTACGCTCTTCTGCCAACTTCTGCATGGAATCACTAATTTTACTAGCTGCAGCTATGTTCGTCACAACTTGTTCGTCGAATGCCTCACGCAGACGAGCGACTCCCGCGATAGTAGGAGAAACTGACAGCGAGAATCAATCCCAGGTGTATGAGGTAACGACCGCAATACGACGGCTACGGGCGACACGATATACAAGGAAACTCATGGAGACCATCGCCTGATCAAGGTGTCACTGGCTCGAAGAAGGTGAATCCCCCAATTTCTACACTCAACGAAACAGAATGAGCTTCCGAGCGCCAAAGTTCCAGATAAGAACAATGCCAGCACTAATCACTTTGCCGATCAAGTAATGGAGATGAATGACTTCGGCTGTGAACCACATGATTACTTCGTTCAATCCGAGCCCAACGATACCGATAGCGGCGAATATCACGAACTCCAGCGTGGCGCTCTCCATTGTTCGCCGGTCAAAAACCCAGAGCCTGCATAGGCAGTAATTTGTCAGCAAGCCCAGCAGAAATGCGACCGCAGCTGAGATCAGGTAATGGAATCCGCCGAATTCTGTCAGCGAATACAGCGAGCCCACGTCAATCAAGAAGGCAAGTCCACCCACAACAACATAACGACTGAACTGATGGAACAGGATCCCAGTCGACTCAAACAAACGTGAGTAGACCTGACGCCATTTCGATAGCCCGCGCTCCCCGAAAGCCATGGCCGCTGTGGAAACTAACGTACGCCTAATCACCTAGAATGGTCCTTTTTCTCGTGATACTCCATCTCGGTATTGACTTCCCAGAGCTCGGTCTTGTCTTTCTTTCCGGCGATGATATTGTCCACAGCCATCATCGCGGTCAGCATGGAATGATCCTGATTGTTATAGCGATGCATGCCGTTACGCCCAACCAGAAATAGGTTCTCATATCGGTCAATGTACTCACGAATCTCTGCAAACCGCTCATAGGTACCGAAGTAGGCTGGATAAGTCTTTTCCACCCGGATGACTGTCGAATCGATGACCTCAGCACTGTCGATAATACCGATCTTGCTGAGTTCTTGCTTCGCCAATCCAACCATATGCTCATCCGACAGCTTCCAGATCTCGTCAGAGTCGTTGCAAAAATACTCAAGGCCTAACCAAACGGTTCCCTGGTCCGCCACCATAAAGGGACTCCAGTTATTGAAGATCTGGAGTCGTCCGAGTTGCACGTCAGGTTCCTGAATGTAAATCCAGTTGTCGCTAATCAGTTTCTTCCCCTGTGGTGTGTCATCGTTGATGAGAAGCGATCGGACTAGAAGGCCAACTGTGAGGAAATCCCTGTAAACCAGGCCATCCGATACCTCTAACACATTTTTGGGGGGTACGGTATCGAATGATCTCGTGATCTCTTTGACCGGGGCTGTGGAAAAAAAGTACTCCCCTTTAAACCTCTCCCTCCGACCCGTATTCGCACAAGCGGCTTCTACCCCAATAACCCGCCACCCGTCCGTGACCAGCCGATCAACCGACCAGCCAGTAAGAATCTCTCCACCCATCTCTCTTATACGGCGTGCGACCTCTTCCCACATCTGCCCAGGACCGAATTTGGGGTACAGAAACTGTTCAATCAGCGATGTCTGAGTGTCCTTCTGCCCGATTTCGCGGTTTCCACCTTTAAATACCTTCCGCAAGGCATGCATCAACGTTGCCCAGACCGACAGGCCTTTGATGCGCTGAGCCCCCCACTCGGCACTAATCTGGGTACAAGGCACACCCCACACTTTTTCGGTGTAAGACTTAAAGAATGTGCCATAGAGTTCCCGACCAAAACGGTTAATAAAGAACTGCTCAAGCGTCTCTTCCCGCTGCAGGGGAAACAATGCGCTTCGTATGTAGCTCACACCGATCTTGAAGGTTCTCCAGAGACCGAGCTTAAAAAGCGTGTCCTTGCTGAGTGAGATGGGGTAATCAAAAAAGCGACGCAGGTAATATATCCTGGACTTGCGGGGCCTTAATAACATCACACGATCAGCGGCGGTCGGATCAGAGCCAGATCTGGAGGGCGTAATAGCCCGCTCCATGCGATGATATTTGATAGCCGATGGACTATTTTCTGACGACTGCAGCGGCAACATCTGCAGCCACCACTCCATGACGCGGTCTGATTTTGAAAAGAAGCGATGGCCGCCAATATCGATCCGGTTGCCTTTGTAGTTGACAGTCCGGGATATTCCTCCCATGTACTCGCTTTTTTCGAGTACGATTGGCTGAATTTCAGTCCGCGTGAGTAATTCATAGGCAGCAGTCAAACCTGCCGGACCTGCTCCAATGATGATAGCGCGTTTTTTGTCCATTACCGTCATCTCCAATCTTTCTGAGCTACGGTGAGCATCAGGTGATGCTTCAGCCTTGAATTCGTATCAAGTCTCTGAGTGCGCTGATAAAATAAAGCTACACTGGTGAAGATGTCGTCAGCGGTCACAACACAAACCTTTTACGAGGACCGTGAGGGCAACACCCACAACTTGTCAAGATCATAGGGGTGAAGGTGTGAAAGACACCACGGAAACTCCTCTCTGATGGCTAAATAGTTATACCTGTACACGCATCAGAAGCGGCTGGCAAGAGGGGTCAGGTGCAGCACTGTGCGATACAACAGCATATCGATGAGGATCAGCAAGACTACATCCCTATTTACTCTTTGCGGCATCAGATTAAGGCGCTCTCCTCAACCTTCGCCACGAAAAGCGTTAAAAACATCTCGGCGCCCCTCGCATTCAGCTAGCCCACATCCTAATCATAGAATTCGGGTCATCCTACCACGAACTAAGTGTACGTGCCGAAAGATCGAGGAACTCCACTCGATCATAACTGTAGAGCAGAGAACCGCTGGGACCGTTCAGCCAAAGCTGGGGCGTCCTCATGCAGAGGCTATGGAACAGGATGAGTCGTGGGCCGTTCGGTTCACAGTACTGGGCACACTAGAATAACTACTTAAGCTTTACATTCCTGAAGGCTGCGGCACGTTGGCATGAGACTTCCTCGGTGTCTCTGACCGGAGCCGTCTCAAATATGAGTGACCTCTTGAGCTAGCCGTATCCGTCTGACAAGTCATCTGAGCGTGAGGAACGCACCACTAGACTTTGTCCAAATGCATCCAGGAAAAATTACTGCACCATCAGGCTATTCGTTTGTCCACCCCAATGATCTGCGAGTCCTTCCATGCCAATGAACGAACCCCTTTTGTCCGCAAACGACCTTCATCTCAACGGAAAAAGCCAGCGTTCTCAACAGACCACTTGGGTAGAGTTTTTACTCCACTTTAGACATCGAAGATCAGGTGCTGCCTGAGATTCTCGAAGAATGGCAGCTTTTTTATGACTGACATTGCCTTTCCAGTGCCTAGGCGGCAAGACACCGATGGAATGTTTCTGTGATCTCCTAGAGGCCACTCCTTGCCAGGAGGAAGTGGAAGGCAACTAGTATCTCAAGCAGGAGCGTGTGGAGACATGTCCATTCTGGCTAATCAATGGCTCGCAGAATTGAAAGCACAGCTATGATCTTCACAGGAATCAGCACCCTAAAACTGATTTCGCATATGCTGGCGAGGCCTAGGGGCTCGTAAGATGCGATAGGTGTCGGCATCTCGCGCGAGGACGCGGTGCATGGAATCTTTGCCCATCAGGCGCATCGCAAGACCCATCGGGGTAATAAGCAGATAATAAATAATTCCGAGTATGATCCTCGTGTTGATCGAGCCAAGCACGTGGCCGATCTTCATCCACCCACCATGAACCTGTTTCAGACTCTGCGGGACAACTGCACCCAAAACCATGAGGACGCTGCCGAGAATCACTGCCCAGAGGCGAGGTGACTCGCCTCGAAACACGATGGGCCACAATCCAATCACCGCAAATACGCCTCCAACCAGGAGACCGAACTGCCGGAGATCTTTGGTGGTGGGCTGCTGACTCTGTGGTTTCATTGGGCAATCTCCTAATCGAGCTCGAATTCTTTTTGCCAGTTCGTATCATTCGTCAAAGGTTTTTGCTGTGACTTATACAGGACGCAGTTCTCCAAGACGAGTACGTCCATTTCGGTTCGCATGAAGCACCGATAGGCATCCTCCGGTGTGCTCACGATCGGCTCGCCTCGAACATTGAAGGATGTATTCACCAGAACAGGATAGCCTGTCTGGGCTCCAAACGCCTTGAGGAGCTGATAATAGCGGGGATTCGTCTCCTCATGAACGGTCTGGATCCTCGCGGAATAATCCAAGTGAGTGACCGCGGGAATATCCGACCGCGGAACATTCAGCAGCTCAATACCCCAGAGACCGGCATGTTCAACAGGCAGAGGCAACCGTCGTTTCTCCGTGACCGGTGCCACCAGCAACATATAGGGGCTATCGGCGTTCATCTCAAAGAAATCCGACACGTGCTCCCGCAAAACCGAAGGAGCGAATGGACGAAACGATTCGCGATACTTGATCTTCAGGTTCATCACGGACTGCATCTTGGTATTGCGGGCATCGCCGAGGATGCTTCGACCGCCTAGGGCGCGCGGACCGAACTCCATTCGACCCTGCAACCATCCCACCACCTTCCCGTCGGCAAGATCCTTCGCCACACGATCGAAGAGCGCCTCGTCATCGAGTAGATCATACGGGGCATCGGCTTGCTTGAGAAACTGTTCGATTTCGGCGTTGGTGTGTCTTGGCCCCAGATAACTCCCTTTCATCTTATCAACGCCGGTGGCATGCCTCGGCTGATTCTCATATTGATGCCAGGCGGTTAGCGCGGCACCGACCGCTCCACCCGCATCCCCGGCTGCCGGCTGAATCCAGATGCCCTTGAAAGGGCCTTCACGTAAGATCCGACCATTCCCTACGCAATTGAGCGCCACACCGCCGGCCATGCAGAGATACTCGACTCCGGTTTCACGGTGAAGCGTCTTGGTCACGCGAAGCATCACTTCTTCCGTCACCTCCTGGATCGATCGGGCGAGGTCCATTTCTCGCTGGGTGAGTTTACTTTCTTGCTTTCTGGGAGGCCCGCCGAACAAGTCATCGAACTTATCCCCCGTCATGGTCAATCCGGTGCAATAGTTGAAATAATCCATGTTCAAACGAAATGTCCCGTCGGGTTTGAGATCGAGCACATGATCATAAATCGCTTTGACGAACTTGGGCTCACCATAGGGCGCCAGCCCCATCACCTTGTACTCACCCGAATTGACCTTGAACCCTGTGTAGTACGTGAAGGCTGAATAGAGAAGCCCGAGAGAATGAGGGAAAGGAATTTCCCAGAGCGGCGTCAAGGAGTTTCCGTCACCGAGCCATGCGGACGTCGTCGCCCATTCCCCTACTCCGTCCATGCAGAGCACGACCGCTTTGTCGTAGGGCGACGGATAGAAGGCGGAAGCCGCATGCGATTCATGGTGCTCGCCGAATAACAGAGGGGGGAGTTCCGACTGCTTCATCCCCGGAACTAGAGCGGTAAATTCCTTCGCCAGCAGATTCCGGAGCAGCAGCTTTTCTTTCAACCACACCGGCATCGCGGCGACAAACGACTGAAGCCCCTTCGGAGCAAAAGCCAGGTAGGTTTCGATCAACCGCTCAAACTTCACGAGCGGCTTATCATAAAAGACGATGTACTGGAGATCAGCCAATGAGATCCCCCCCTCCGTCAAACAGTAACTCACCGCATGGGCAGGGAAACCTGGATCATGCTTTTTTCTGGTAAACCGTTCCTCCTGAGCAGCCGCGATAATATCTCCGTCGCGAACGAGACACGCCGCACTATCGTGGTAGAAGGCCGAGATACCAAGGATATTGCTCATGATCCCTTTCTCCGCATTGTAGTGAACACTCTCCCGAACTTATCGGTAGAACGCAGCGATAACCTCAACAACCTCATTCTGCTGCTCTGCCGTCAGCTCGGGGTAGATCGGAATCGCGACAGTCTCCCTCGCTGCCCCTTCGGACTCAGGGAAGTCTCCCTCCTTATAACCCAGGTATCGGAAGCATTCTTGTAAATGGAAGGGAACCGGATAGTAGATCTCCGCCCCGATCCCTTTCTGCTTCAGATAAGCCATGAGATCGTCTCGCCGCTCCACGCGGAGCACGAATTGATTGTAAATGTGATAATGCTTCGCGTTCGAGGCCCGATACACGGCCTCCGGCAATCGCACGTTCCCCTTCTGCACGAGACCACTCTGCTGAAATAGCGCCTCATACCTGGTGGCATTCTCTTGCCGTCGTTTGGTCCATCCATCGAGATAATTGAGCTTTACGTTCAGAACCGCGGCCTGAATCGTATCGAGCCGGAAGTTTCCTCCGATTAATTTATGGTAATACTTCGGCTTACTCCCGTGGACGCGCAGGACTCGCATCCGCTCTGCGAGATCCGGGTCGTTGGTCACAGCCATTCCGCCATCACCCAAACACCCGAGATTCTTGCTCGGAAAAAACGAGAGGCAACCGATCGTACCCATACCGCAGGCCCGTCGGCCATCTCGGTACTCCGAGCCGATAGCTTGTGCTGCATCTTCGATGACGCCCAAATTGTGCTGTCTGGCGACATCCATGATCGGCGCCATATCGGCACATTGCCCGTAGAGATGGACCGGAATGATGGCTTTGGTCTTGGTTGTCACCGCCGAGTCAAGCTTGGCTGGGTCGAGATTGTAGGTCGTGGAATCGATATCCACGAGTACCGGCTTGCCTCCGAGTCGCACGACAGCCCCGGCCGTTGCGAAGAATGAATAGGGGGTGGTAATGACCTCGTCACCAGGACCCACACCGAGAGCCATGAGAGCGACCAGAAGTGCATCCGTCCCTGAAGTCACACCGATACCATATTTGGACTGGCAATAGGCGGCAACCCGCTCCTCCAACTTGCCCACCTCCGGTCCCAGGATAAACGCTTGACTCCGAAAAGTCTGTTCCAGCGCCGCCATGATCTCTTTGTGCAGCGGTTCGTGATGTGCCTTTAAGTCAAGTAACGGAACACCCATGAAATTCTCCTTTCTTAGACTGCAGCCATCCCAGTCCGCTCAGCTCGATAGTGCTGTCCACATGTCGGACAGGCGGCCTTCTTGTCATCGACGCGGAGCTTGACTCCACACACACACATCCAACCCGTGATCCGACCAGGATTGCCGACCACGAGCGCATGATCCGGCACATCTTTGGTCACAACTGCCCCCGCTCCGATGAAGGCATATCGCCCGATCGTAATGCCGCACAGGATGGTCGAATTCGCTCCCAGCGTGGCTCCTCGCCGTACGAGGGTTTGTTTGAGCTCCTTCATCCGCGGGATCTCGCTCCGAGGATTAAAGACGTTTGTAAAAACCATCGATGGGCCGCAAAAAACGTGATCTTCGAGTGTCACCCCTTCATAGACAGACACATTGTTCTGAATCTTGACATTGTTGCCGACAGTGGCATGAGGACCGACGACAACATTCTGGCCGATCTTGCAGTTCTTGCCGATACGCGATCCTTTAAGGATATGTGATGTGTGCCAGATGCTCGTTCCCTCTCCTATCTCCACGCCTTCATCAACGAAGGCCGATTCATGAGCGAAGTAGGAGCTGTCCGTCCGGATCGTTGACGGCGTCGGGTGGGGTGAGGACTGTTCGAGCGCTTCCTGACATCGCTGCAGAACGGATAACACGCGCAGCCCTTCCTCACCGTCTGTTCTTGGCTTGCCCCGCGTGGCCACACACTCCAGGAAATGCTGGCATTCAGCTCGCAGAGGCTCTCCCTGATCCAGTTCAATTGGATGGGCATCCGCCTTGTTCGCGATCGGAAGATTGTCCTTCCAGTCGATTGAATGCGGATAGAGGAGCAGCTTATCCTTTTTCTCCAAGTCATCGAAGACCGCCATTTGCCGGTCACCCACCACGATCAATTTCTGCTCTTTGAACGGGTGCAGCCAGGAGACAAAAATATGGGCCTTGACGCCGCTTGGAAACGACAGAAGACTGATGGTGACATCGGCGATCTGTTGGTGAAGATAATTTCCACCCTGCGCCCTGACCATATCGGGTGTTTCGTTCAACAATCCGAGGATCACGGAGATATCATGTGGCGCGAAACTCCAGAGAATGTTTTCTTCCCGCCGAATCTTGCCGAGATTCAAACGGTTCGAATAGATGTACTGAATACGCCCTAAGTCACCCGCACGAATCAGTTCCTTCAGTTTCAGGACCGCCGGATGATACCAGAGGAGGTGGCCCACCATGAGAATGCGATGGTTTTTCTTGGCCAAGGCAACGAGTTCTGCGCCTTCCTGAACTGACAGACAGAGCGGCTTCTCCACGAACACATCCTTGCCCGCCAGCAACGCCTCTCTCACGGAATCGGCATGTCCCTCCGCCGGTGTGGCAATCGCCACTGCGCGAATCGTGTCATCTCTCAACACATCCGAATACGCTCTGAACAGCTTGACTCCGGGATACGGCTGCTTGAAAGACTCCAACCGTTCAGCCTCGCTGTCACAGATGGCTCCCAGCGAGTTCAGACCAGAAAAGTTACGCACCAAGTTTTTTCCCCAATAACCGGCCCCAACGACTGCTACCTTCACGCTACCTGATGCATCACCAATCATGCTTTTCTTCCTCCTGCATCAATAAACGGGCTGAGCCCACACGATGGAATCAAACATTCTGAACCTTGCCGTGGCTATGTTCAACCCGATTTCACATGTGTCGGAACGGCAACCTCTAGTGTCGACCTGGAAGACGGTACGCCTTAGGCTCTTGGTCTGAAACCCCCAAACAATGTGTGACGTTGCAGCAGCATAAGGGGTGGAACGTCGATGGTCTTGTTTGGCGAGGCGGTACCAATGCTCGTCACCCGACAACGTATCAGCATTTCACCACAGAGTCCCGTGTTTTAGAAGCCTTCTCTGCAAAACACCGGATAACAGGAGCTGCCGTCCGAGCGCGATGACCAGCCGGCTCAGCAATCTACCTGCGAATGAGGGCCAAATAGTGAGTGTTGAACACCTTGAGTCGTTCGAGCAGGTAGCAGAGTGACCAAGAATAGGGAGCCATCAAGCGGACCAAGGGCAAGACCAGACTAACTCGTCGAAATTCGACCTGACAACCTGGGAACAGCTGGCGGATCTCGTTCTTTCCAATACCGCTGACGTCTTTGTTTCGGGGATCTCGCACAAAGAAGTCATACCATATGATGAATCCATCCTCCTTCAACACTCGCAACATTTCAGAAGCGATCTTTCGCTTCATGCCCGAATCCAAAATGGACGAAAACACAGTGAATTGGACGATCAAATCGAAAGACCGGTCTGGAAATCCAAGCCTCTCGGCACTGCCGCTCTCCAACCTGACACCAGAGGGGCAGGTTCGCTTGGCAGCATCGATTCGCCAATCGAGGAGATCGATGCCCGTGAGGTTCTCCGGTGTCGCACCCAGTTTAACGAATTCTCGAATCCAGTGGCCTGAACCGCATCCAATGTCGAGAATGGTTTTATTCTCAAGTGAGTCAATACCGTGTTCGGCCAACAGGCCAAGCAGTGCCCGTTCCAACTCTTGAAACCAGAACAGCTGTCCTTTGTTAAACCACGAATAGAGCCGACTTTTTTCGGTCCGACGTCGCTCATACACATCCTGAATCCGGCCTTCTTCTTGCTGCACAGCTTCCCTCGGACGATAAATAGTAACCTATGCGTAACCCTTCGAGTGCACTAGAATAACGTATAGATAAAAGGGGCGACAGCTGAACCCTGCGTCAATACAATCAATGTACCGAACAAAAGCAGAACCACCAGGATCGGTAACAGCCAGAATTTTTTTCGTTCCTTCATGAATGCCCATAATTCCGTAACAGCTTCTTTCATGGAGATCCTCCCTTAACTGAATGAAAAGATACGCGTCGATTCGTTAAAAGCAAATCAATTCTTAGACATCTCGTTCTTACCATCGCACTTCACATATGCATCTCCTCCAAATCGAAATCAATATGTGGATCGGTCTGTCAAGTGGGTCCACAAGCTACCCGACGTACTTGAATTACAAGTAAGGGATCACAAAAACAGTAATTTCTGTAGGACCAAGCTTGGTACTGTATACGCAGACATACCCTTCTACACAGCATCGAAAGATATCACAAGACAGTTGCTAATCTAATCAATGGTTTACGTAATAATAATATGGCATGAGATCTGCTATAGATCGCCTGCGTCGAACCAATGCTGCATATCAAGGTGTCTCCTGATAACCGTTCCAGTTTGGTGATGCCTGTATAGCAGAAGGATTCTACAACTGACTTGAGGAGTATACGATGATGAACCGCTTGATCAAGTACCGGCTGCTCTCACTTTCGGGGATAAGCCTTTTATTCTTTCTTCTCGGTACGATGACTGCCCAGAGCGCCACTTACTATGTGGCAACGACGGGCAGTGATTCCAACCCCGGCACTTCAACTAGTCCATGGCGGAACCCGCAGAAGTGTGCCGGGTCACCCATGAAGGCGGGTGATACCTGTATCGTGCGCAGTGGGACTTATACAGCTCCAAGCGGAAAGAATATAGTAGTGTATGTTAGCGGAAGTTCAGCCGCCGGTACCTCTTCACTGCCTATTACTATCAAAAGCGAGAAACCCCAAGGAGCCGTTATAACCATACCCAGTACTACCATGGGCGCAAACGTAGGGTTCTATGTCACTCGTTCTTACTATGTCATCGAAGGGTTCGATATTACTGGAGGTGCTATTAGTTATAATACGGTCGGCTTTACTGGTGTTTCCATTCAACCAACAGCAACCGGTTTAACAGTCCGATCAAATGCTTTCCATCATATCGGACGGACAGTCTGTAGTAATTCACCTTACTCGATGTCCGGAATCTACAACGCAAGCAACTCCGGTTCTGTGATTGAGGAAAACCGCTTCTACAGTATTGGAAGGAAGAGAAAAGGCGAGAGTGGCTGTTCAACAGATAAATTTCAGCATGATCACGGAATCTATCTCAATGGAAGCTCGAATGCCACCATCCGACGGAATGTATTCTACGATACAAACCGAGGATATTCGATTCAGGTTTACGGGGGAACAGTGACGAACCTCAAAATCTATCACAACACGTTCTCCGGCCGCAGCCCTACCGGACTACCGGTTGGTCAAATCATACTAGCTTCAACCATTAGCACAGCCACCATTAAAAACAATACTTCAAGCGATGCGCAGACCGGGATGATCAATGCCTGGGCACTGAAGGGGTCGGGTATATCTGTCAGTTACAATCTCTCCGATACATTAATCAAAGCCACATCGAGCATACCGGGCGCAACATTCTCGAATAACACTGAGCGTACCAGTCCCGGTTTTGTCAACAAGTCAACGAACGACTTCCGTCTGATTTCTAGTAGTGCCGCTATCAACCGCGGTACAGCATCCGGGGTGCCTGTGGTCCCTGACGGAGCACCAGACATTTCAGCCTATGAATATTCTCAACAGAGCAATACAGCATCACCCCTTACACCGACAGGTGTACGTGTGCAGTAATACTTATTGCCTGCTGAGATAATTAACACCGCTTTCAGCTAATAAGGGCTACTAAAGGAAGGGATGAATCCCGATGGATTCATCCCTTCCTTCCGACAACCTGCTCGAAAATTCTGTAAGCCCCTGCGCACCGTACTCTGCTCCGGCAGAGGGGATCTACCCCCCACCCTGCGATCCCAACTCAGAAGATCCGTACAACAATGCTATTCTGATTTTTGAGTAGTGATCCGGCCCTTAAGAAGCAGTCGTTTTCAGATTGTGGATATGAAATTCAGCCCATGCCTGTGAAGCAAGCATGTCTCGGAGGGGCTGCCCGCCAAAACATCTGACGAAAGAACGAAATCGCTGTTCAAACCATCTCCGTCCTGCTCCTTGGTGAAATTGAACCTTCCGCGGGACGCGGACCGGAATCTCCCTAAATTCATGGACGTCGAACTCATAAGGATGGCAGTAAAAGACAAACGGAGCCACTGTCATGATCTTCCGTGCACAGTATCGACTGGCAAAGCCAGGCAACAGACGATGATACCCGCCTCCCCCTACCGGCAAATTTCTTCCGAGCGCGCGGAACGTGGCCAAAGGAGCCTCTAAAATGCTGGCACTTTGACCGAGACGAACCCGAACCGGGAGGACGGGCCAGCCGGCGATTCCATAGCGAGGCATTTGAGCCGGCACAATGCTGGAGTCGTATTCAAACCCAGCCTCCGCGAGCGCATCCAGCGCCCAAAGCGTGTCTTGAACTATCGAGAAATCAGGGGCGCGATATCCTTTCACAGGCTTGCCGATGATCTGCTCGAGGAGATCCTTCGAGCGGCGGATATCGGCTAGAAATTCATCCGGAGACTGCCTGCTGATTTCCAAGTGTCCGTGTCCATGACATGCCACTTCATGCCCATCAGCCTCAATCTCCTTCACAACCTCTGGGAATCGCTCGGCAAGCTTGCCGAGCACGAACATGGTAGCGCGTACCTCGGTTTCACGTAGAAGACGAAGCACCCGGCGCGTGTTCTCAGCCGCCCGGTCCGTGATTGGAAGACTGTGGTCCCACGTGGATTGAGGCCAGTCTTCGACGTCGATGGAGATGACTGGTGGACCGTAACTCATGGCTTTAAACTGACATGGAAGTCCATGCCGGCTCCGGGGATTTTCTGAATTCGAACATTGGAAAATCCTGCTGCGGCAGAGAGTCGACGAATACCGTCCTCATTATAGAAGTAAACCGGACATTGCCTCAGTTGATACCGGAATTTCCGAAACGGCGTTCTGAACCAATGTTCGCTGGGGAAGGAGATGACAGCAAGACGCTTGACCAGCGGTCGAAGAGCATTCAAGAAGGCTTGCGGATCTTCCACATAATCCATGACACCCATCACAATCGCGAAGTCGTGGGGCTTTATGTTTACCCCCTGCTCCCCCGGGAATATCCCTTCGATCAACTTACACCTGTCCTCGGCGATCCCCCCCTGTGCAAGACGTTGGCGTACCAGACCAAGCATGTTCGGGGCAGGGTCAATGCCAGTAATTTGATCGGCACCACGCTTGAATGCCTCAACGACGTATGGGCCTGAACCACATCCCACATCAAGCACCGTACTGCCCTTCATCGGCTCTAGCGCTTCAAACGTGAGGGCATATCGAATGAACATATCGCTCCGAAACTTGCCATCCACCCAGCGCATGAACGGATTCCGCTTTTGGTCGTAAATGGTGTCAAAGGCTTCGGCAAAGCTGTTGAAAAAGGTTGCCGCATTATGCTCCTGATTCATGACATTCTCCTTTGTTGCTCTGTCCACTCTGCACTGGACGATCGACGCCCTTCATCAGCCCGCGCACAAATCCCGCAGCATACGCCATGTGCATAATGGCAGCTGCGACAGGGAAAAGAACTGCCACCCGCCAACCAGCATGACCCCTCTGAGTCGCTCCAACCGTCAGTAAGGTCATTCCATAAAGGATCGGGATCGTTGCGGCTGCAAGTCGCCACCACCCCGGCAGAAATAGGCCCACGATCACACTCATCAACATGACCGTCATGAACACTGGCGGCACGATCTGTCGAAAGGACGCGGGAATCCGATGCTTCCTTAATACCGCTACCCGCCAGTAACCGTACTCGTAATACTGTCTGAAGAGTCTGGACGGTGTCTCGCGGATAAAATAAGAATATCGGGCGCGCGGTGAAATAAAGACCTTTTCCCCATGCTTGGCAAGCCGGTAGTTGAGCTCATCATCTTGATTACGAACCAACATTTCATCATAGAGCCCGACTTTTTCAAACACTTCTCTGCGAAATACCGGATAGCAAGCCCCTTCGGCATAACCTTCATAAGTCGGGTATCGATGTTTGGCATTGCCGATTCCCACAGGGTGGGACATTGCGGCCGCAACGGCTTGACCAAAAAGACCCTTTCCCATGCTCACAGCCGGCCCACCAACACAGGATACTTCAGGGTGCTCCTGAAGAAGGGCGACGCATGTCGACAGGTAATCAGGAGCATACTGGCAATGGGCTCCAAGAATGGCAATATATCGACCACGCGCCTCACGAATGCCCGCGTTCATTGCGCAGGGTGTAATACGCTTTGGATTATCAACGAGCCGCAATTCAGGATACTCCGACATGAGACGTTCTAAGATTTCTCGGGTACCGTCCTCTGAAAGACCGTCCGCCACAATAATTTCCAAACCTTCCGCCGGACGGTCCTGGTTCATAATTGACTGGACACAGGTCTCAATGTGTTGACGTTCGTTAAAACATGGAACAACAACTGAAATCATGATCTAGTATTGATACCTAAATTAATATGACCCGTAGCTTGGCCATAGATTGCATGCCAAAACCGTAATTCAGATCCTACTTACAGCCTATAATGATTGACACATCCAATGCTAGCTTCTGATCAAACAACGCTGCACTTGTATCGTGCCACGGTTTAGAGCTCACTAAGTGCGTCTTCCCCAATATGCTCTGGCCCAGCCCACGGAAGCCGTACATAGCTTGACTCATGCCTTGACTCTCGTTGCTCGATTGATTACTCGACCATTGATCAACACCTATCCATTGAGAACCGACCGGTAGGCGTCGAGCAGCCGACCCGCTATTTGATCGAGACCAAGGTGCACAATTCGGTCTCGCCCGTTACTTCGCTGCCTGGTTAGCAAGATATTCACTATGGCCTCTCCGAACACCCTCGGATCCCGTGGCATTACAGACGATGGGTATACGCCAGCCAGTCTTTCTGGGACATCACCAACAGGCGTAGATACGACCGGCAGGTTGCAGGCTAGTGCTTCCTTAACCACATTCGGTGATCCTTCCGAGATACTCGTGCATAACAGTACGTCAGCGGCTTGATAGTACAAGGGCATCCGTATGGGCTCTACACTCGCGAGCACTTGTAGTTCAGCATTTGGAAGGCGCGCATGCACAAACTTCATAGCCGCCCTGGCGAAATCGATGCCTTTGACCTTTGCATCCCCTCCGACATTGACGATAGCAATGGGACTTTCAAGATTCCAGCCCAACTCTTCTCTGGCTTCATCCTGTGGACCCGGTATAAACAGGTCGAGATCAACTCCGCTCGGAATGACAACGGCTCGAGCTTTTCGCCACCATAATGCATGACGGAGTTGTTCACTCTTACAGATCAAACCGTTCGCACAAAGTGCAGCAAAATTGGAAAGGATGAAACCACACAGCTCGCGTAATAAGGAGACCGATGCCCCTGATTGCAAATCATTCCCGCAGAAAGAAATGATGGATGGACGGCCTGCAAACACACTCATGATACCTACAACGGTTCCATATTGGCCGTGGACAAGATCAGGATCGACTTGCTTAACCTGCCGACGTAGCTCCAACCACTTGCAGAAAAGCCGGATTGGGGAATGACTAGTGCCAATGTCAAATGTGCTAACTTTTACTCCCGTCTGATTCATGGAAGCGATCTGACGGTCAACGAAGATACCAGCGTGAGGCATATACCTTTTCGCTCCAACATGGTTCGATACGATCAGCACATGAGGAGGGCATCCGACCTCTACCGCTCCATTGCTGTGAGAAGACAGGCTGCGTTGATTGAGACTAATCGGGTTTTTCACAATCATTCGGGTGAGCTTGAGGATATCGGCTTTAGGAATTGCCGAGCCCAACTCTCGTAAATTGCCAAACGGAACAATAGATTCTGACGGGAAAGAAATGGATCTCCTCCATCCCGTTGAGCAAGTAAACGATGGATACCCGCTATCTCAACAACATTGGCAAGATGGCGCGGGGCATGCAAGGTGTCTCTGAGCCAGTCAGATAGTGGACCCTTTATCCACTTGGCTTCGGGAGTCTCAAAGCCCAGTTTACTCTTGCGTTGACGCACCATTTCCGGAAGAATTCCGGCGAGCGCATCTCTGAGAATCCGCTTCGTCCACCCCCCTGATAGGCGCATGTTGGCTGGTAGACTTGCTATCCACTCTACCAAGACATGATCAACAAATGGCACCCGTGATTCGATTCCAAACGCCATAGTATTACGATCTTCGTACCGCAATAGAACTGGCAAACTAAACCTCGTCAGGTCTGCCTCTAGTCGGCGACCCAAGGAATTCCCAATGCGCAACGTTGCTGGGCGGTCTCGGTACGAGTTGCCGCACCGAAGCTGCTCAAACTCTGGTACGGAACCAAAGAGATATCGGCGCCCATCATCTAAACGAGTAGTACGGAGAATCTCTGGGCTCGCAAAGAAAGCGATGGCTTCCCGGGCAGCTAGAACGAATCGTCCAGATTTTATGAGCTGTCTCAGGTACGACAAGATAAACTTTCGATAACCCGCAAGCTGCTCATCGGCTCCCTGTCCATCTAGAAGCACCTTGACCCCGTGCTCGCGCGCAAGGCGAGCAACACAATACTGAGCATAAACACCGGAGCCTCCTACTGGTTCTTCTTGGTGCCAAATCCATTTATCCATATCCTCGCGCATCCGCTCGCCGGTTGGAAAAACAAAGTGGGTCTCGCAGCCTGTAGCAGCAGCAACTGCTTTGATGTATCGTCGCTCATCGAGACGAGGCTCCTCAAAACAAGCACTAAAAGTATGCTGGAGGTTCTTTTCGGAAACTCCTCGGCGATTTAGTTCAGCGTTGACCACGCAAGTGATTGCCGATGAATCAAGGCCACCGCTTAGACATGTGCCGACCGGCACGTCAGATCTGAGATGGAGTGACACACTTTCTTCAAATCGAAGACGGAATTCCGAGATCATCTTCGACTTTTGTTCAGGCGTAGCTTGAAGCTCCTCACTGATTGAGACCCGCCAATATCGCCACAGCCGAATGCCTCTGCCTTTCTGCCAAATCATCGCGTGCGCAGGTGGCAACCGCTTGATTGAATCCACCATCGTGTCCTCGGCTTCATGGTCAAGAAGGTTCCAAGCCAGAAAATCCGTGGCCAATTGTGGATCGGCCTTGAGTTGCGATGGAAATTCAAGAAGTGCTTTTAGTTCTGAGGAAAAGGCGAACCGCCTGTCTCCGTCTACCCAATAATGGAAAGGCTTGATTCCCAGTCGATCTCGTGCGGCAAAAAGACTCCTTGTCCGCTCATCCCAAATGGCAAACGCAAACATGCCTCTGAGACGCTCTAGACACTTTTCTCCCCACTGACAAAATGCTGCTAAAAGCACCTCAGTATCGGAACGCCCGTGAAAACGAAATCCGAGGTCACGTAATTCCGCTCCCAACTCCAAATAATTGTAAATTTCTCCATTGTAAGTAATCCAGTATCGACGTTCCTGATCTGCCATCGGCTGGTGACCCGATTCAGTCAAATCAATAACAGACAATCGGCAGTGGCCAAGAGAAACCCCCTTACCATCGTAGAATCCCTCTCCATCTGGCCCACGATGCCGCTGCACTTGAATCATTCGGCGCACTGCTGTTTGTGCTGCCACAGCTTCTATCCCCTCGTATACGAACCCCGCAATTCCACACATATAGAATCTCTTGTTCCTTGTCCTAAGTCGTTCCTCAGCCAAAAGATACCTAAAAGGTAGCTCTATAGCTCGTCTACGCTATCCAACAGCCCCTCTGACCGTTTATACATACCTCTGAGCTTAATACAGGATTGGGTCTTCTGAATTTAAGGAGAGCAGGCTCGTATGCTTAGCCAACCCTCAATATACAATTCATTGCCAAAATCTCAGTTCCACCTTAGCGCGGATATTCGATTTGGTCTAGTTCACAACAGGCCTTTCTCGCTTCTCCCCTCAAAGTCGATGCCGACTGACTTTGGGTCAGATACTTTTTCTCCTGAATAGAGTTGCTGGTCAATGCCAATGGATACACCTGAGTGGGATGCCCCCCGACATCACCCCAACTTATCCAGAATGCCTGTCCTACCGGCAGCCTTGACTTTATGGAGTGCTAGCATTTTCTACTTATTAAAGAGATTTACTTTCCTGGCTAACACGTATGCCAATTCAAAAACTATGGGGAAGCTCACTTTAGACGTAGAACCAGCGCCCTCTAATCAAAAAGTCCTCCTTATTTAGAGACCATAAGCGATATTGAGCGAGAATATGTTCCGTATTCTCGACATGCTGATCCATTTTGAACTTCCGAAAAAACTTCCAAATCTTAGACATAATAAAAATCAATAACTTGCATGACGTCTTAATGGCATTGCTTTTGCTGTATACGATCAACATCCACCGGTTCTACTTAAATTAACGGTCGATACGAATGTTAGTTGTATAATGGACCTTGCTAATTAGGGGTGCGTCAAACCATGAGAGAATATTCAAAAACCTATCTGATCATACTACTGAACAGTGCTCTTATTTTGTGTCTTGGTGTCACAACAGTCGATGCTACAACTTACTATGTCGCAACCACGGGCAGCGATTCCAACCCTGGCACATCAGCCAGTCCATGGCGTAATCCTCAAAAATGTGCCGCCTCGCCTATCCAAGCAGGCGATACTTGTATCGTACGAGATGGTAGTTATACGGATACGAAAGGAACAGGGATTGTAGTATATGCCTCCGGACGTTCACCAGCAGGTACCCTTTCACAACCCATTACAATCAAGAGCGAAACACCACTTGGAGCCGTGATCATTTTGCCCGATGGCCCGGATGATACCCAGAATGTGGGGTTCTACATCAGCCAACCATATTACATTATTGAAGGTTTCGATATTAGAGGAGGTACCAATACTGGCATTAAAACTAGCCATAGCGGCATCGTGTTTAACTCAGCACCCGGTGGAATCGCGCGTCTGAACTCTATCCACCACATAGCCAGGACCATATGCAGCAACAGCCCATATGGCAAAACTGGCATGCTTCTTAATTATTCGAGAGATACCATTATTGAGCAGAACAATTTCTATTCAATTGGACGTCTGCGTAACGGAGAGAACGACTGTTCCACGACGATTTTCAACCATGATCATGGAATCTATATTAAGGGGGTCACGAATGTCATCGTGCGACGCAATGTTTTCTATGATACAAACCGCGGATGGCCTATCCACGTCTACGGTGCGACAACAACAGACTTAAACATTTATCACAATACATTCTCTGGCCATAGCCCAACCGGGAGGCCGGCCGGGCATATCCTCTTGGGTAGCACCATAAATGGCGCCACCATCACGAACAACATTTCGAGCGATGCAAAAACCGGAATGATCGCTTCATATGCATTGAAGGTTAGTAACGTGAAAGTCAGCTATAACCTTTCTGATACTCTAGAGATAGTCGGATTGAATTTGCCAGGCATCACATTTTCAAACAACATCCTCCAGAGTACCAACCTGGGCTTCGTCGAAAAGTCGCAAAACGACTTTCGTCTTTCCTCTGCGAGTGCCGCTATCAACAGAGGAACAACGGTTGGAGTTCCTCCGGTCAAAGATGGATCACCAGATATCGGAGCTTATGAATTTTCTGATGAAAACGGCTCATCATCGCCAGGTGCTCCCGTGGGACTGACGGTCCGGTAAAATTCCCAAGATTCAGGCTTCAGGGCTGCATGCCTCTCGCAGATGCCTTAGGAATATTGTGCATGCTCTTATCTTCCCAGCCCGCCGCTCTGTAAACCGTCAAAGTTTCTGAGACAAGGCGTTCCGGCGTAAACTCACGCACCGCCATCTCTCTCGCAGCCAACCCCATGCGGAAACACAGTCCATCATCGCCAAGAAGTCGAACTGTGCTCTCCACAAAGGCCGCTTCATCCCCTTGAGGAACGACAAACCCCGTCCTTCCATCTTTCACGAGGTATGGGATATCTCCCGCCTCCATCGCAACAACAGGAAGGCCGCAAGCCATGGCTTCCATTACTGCATTGGGACATCCTTCGCTCTCCGAGGTATGGACGAGAAATCTAGCCCGGCTCAAGAAGGCAGGTATATCATGAACGGCTCCGCAAAATTCAATGGTTTCTGAAATACAAAGGTCATTCGCAAGTTTTTCAAGAGTGGGGCGCAGAGGACCATCACCCGCTATCCGAAAGCGTACACCCTGATGTACGGAAGTCATCAGCTTTTGAATTACTCTCAACAGACGGTCCCAACGCTTAATGCGTAACAAGGACCCAACTGCGGCAACATAATGTCTACTTTTGAAGGCATCCTCCATACGGTTAAACTGTCCGAGATCAAGACCGTTACGGACGACAAAAACCTGCCTTGGCTTAAAAAAACCAGGAGCCTGTTTCGCGGCATCAGCCGATGTTTGACTATTTGAGATGTGAGCGACAGGCCACCTCGCATTGAGCGCCCCTTTTATTATTCCGCCATCTCTCCTAGCTATGGTAAAGTCTCCACGCAGTGAACCAATCGCCAGCGCTCCGGTTCTCCACGCCGCATAGTACGCAGCTAGGTTTGTGTGAAAGCCGTACGAATGAATGACCTCCGGGGCAACCTGCTGCGCTAAGGCTCCCAAGGCCCGCAATTTAGATAAAGGCGACCATGCAGTAGGAAACCCCCATATTGGTATCTTGAGTTCCTCGATATCTCGATAGTACTTGTCGCCTTGATTGAAATTCCAGACAATAACGGCAGGTTGGTATCGTACACGATCCAGATTTTCAAGAAGATAGTAGAGTTGTCGCTCCAATCCACCAAGGCCAAGCTGCCCCACAAGGTATAGAAGCCGGCACTGGACATCACTAGAGGCATATCCAAAACTCTTCCAGGCAACCATTCCAAGCATGTTGTCCGACTCAAGCTTTAGTCAAGCTGGCACGAGCGGCCAAACCAAATACAACTACTGGCCATGCGGTCATGAACGCGAGATCAAGTACCATTATCTCAACCAAGGCAAACACGACCAACGGAGGGAGTAGTGAAACCTCCGCCACATGCCCTCTCTGCATATTGCGAAGCGCTCCCATTACCACTTTGCTCAAATAACCCAAAAAGCAAATTACCGGGATGACTCCTCCCCCCAGTGCAATATGGAGTAGCGCATTGTGCGGATTGATCAGCCTCCCGTCATATTGAAGGATTCCGATGTCACCCAAGCCGACACCGACCCAAGGTGAATCCAGTATGCGTTCCATTGCCGCCGGCCATAATTTTCCGCGTCCCGACTCCTCTGCTCCCCGGACAAAGTAATAGCCTAACCAATCATCAAACACACCGGTTAAAGACACGATGAACACCAAGAAACTGAGCGCCACGAGAGGACCAAAGCTGCCCTTCAGTGCCGATCGAAAGCCCACGAGGCATGCGAGGGCGACCGCGAACAATGGACCACGGCTGACCGCGATCAGGACTATGAAAAAGGACAATATCGCCGCAGTCCAGATGGCGACTCTTAAGATCGGATCACGGAATTGAAGTCCCCAAAAGACGAAATACACAGTGCAGAAACCAAACCACATGCCCAGCACATTGGGGTTCGAGATACCTGTTCCGGTAGCCCAAGCCCGCATAACCCCGCCCACGGCCTTAACGTTGAGATAGGGCAAGCAAGCTAACCCTATTGCGAAAGCCACCAGTGCAAAACGCTGCAAAAACCCCGGGCGTAAAGAGAGCGATTGGACAATGATCAGTAGTGCGAGCCATTGAACAAAGGCTGTAGCTTCAACCGCTGCCTTCTCATTCCACTCATGAAAAAGTAACTCTATCCCAATCATAAGGGCTCCGGTGCAGAAAGCCCATGCGACCGGCTTATATATACTTAATTCCCGGCCACCAGCGCTCATTAAGCAGGCGGCTGCTATGAGCATCCATATCAATCCCCCCACTAAAGGGATGACGATACCCCATGCCTGACCAAGTAAAGCATATACAAGGCACACGTACCATGCGTACTCTAAGAAGGCGGGTGGATAGGCTGCGCTCTTGGGTGCGGTCCGTTCAGGAAGACCCACCGGGACACCGTGTAAGTTACGCGTCGTCGCCATGACTAGTCACCCTTGAAGTCGAATTTCTCGGTCGGACTCTTCGCAAATCCTCGCCGACCATTGTTTCTATCGCCGGAGCGATACGGACGCGGCGATGCTACCTCTGATTCCTCACCGGGAAAAGTAACCCTGAGGTTCTACTGTTTTAAGATCACTGGCATCATAGTGTCTGGTTGAATGCTGTACTGCTCAGATGGGTACGCCTCATTCAGCAAATCGATGAGGATCGCATCTTGAGGCCAAACATGTCCTTCGTGCCGCTGCAAGCTTCGATCCCAGTATCCTGGACAGGAGTATACCGGCTGCGAAGCGAAGCCGTAACTCATTTCAAGAATACAGGGCTGTTGCTGTTCGCCCAAGACGAAATCGAAGGCCATACTTTGCGATCCAACCTTCCGCGTGACATCGAACGCGATCTCCAGACACTTGTGGTTGATTCTATCGGTGTCATACACGATATCACCGCTACCGGACGCCCGAAAATCGCCGGCGCGAACGTTCCTCGTAAAGGCAAATGCGCGGTCGCCGATGATCGTCACACGTGTATCAAAATTATTGCCGGCAATGAAGTCTTGGAAATATGCATACCCTATCTCACGCCCCATCAGTTTGTTGTTGCCTCTGATCGTAGCCAAGACTTGTGGGATCCGCTTGACCACATTCAATAGATCGCCTCGTCCTCGCGCAGCTCGGTAGCGCTTCATTGCATCTTGCCCGTAGTGTGGAATCGGGGGAAAGCCCGTCGAAAATGCCCGGTTGATCAACTCTTTGGCTTGGCTTTCATTGTGAACAAGTTTGACGTTGCTCGAGCCTGCTCCTCTCCGTAACTTGAACACCTTGGGGAACGATGTGCGATCGACCCAGCGCAACGCCTCTTTGAGATCGTAAAATACATGTGTGGGAACCAGCGGCGCGCCGATCGCCTCCAACAGATACTTCTGTGCGATTTTGTCGTCGAAATGCCAGCATGTAGGGTGATTGGGAAAAACTTTGACCCCCATTGCCTCCGCGGCTGTAAGCACACTCCGTGCTGTCAGCTGTTCCCGGGGGTCTCCATGATTCCAATGCCAGAGCAAGCAGCCGGCGGACTTCAGTTGGTCAATGACGTCTGAATCGAGGCAGTTGACGACTTTGTAAGGAATACCGTGCATATCGCAGTAGGCGATCCAACGGTCAGAAAAACTCTTTTCTCGACGGTGGATAGCTAGTTGCTCCATCATACTGAATCTCCTCTGGGCGCTCCTCGTTCTATCACTGAACCTACTTCCAAAAGACCTGCTGGGTCTGCGGCCCCGTCAACGAGTTTTGGCGGCAGCACGGCGACGATCGAGGATCTCTCCGGACAAGTCCTCGACCGACCGACCGGCCTCAAACAGTTGCATCCACAGGAATTGGTTCAAGAGGCACCACAAGACCATTGGGGCACCTCCCTCCTCGCTCTGCAGTGATTCCAGGATACGTGGGTCGTGTTCTCGCTCAGCCATATCCACGATTGGCTGGAAAAGCGCACCCTTGGGGGCCCAAAATCGCGTTGGGAAACCGAAACTCAGCTTCGGGCGTGCGAGGAAAGTTTCTGGGATGCCAAGCTGTCGCAAAGCGGCGCGAACAAGGTGTTTCTTCTCTCGCAGTTTCACGTCCCAGGGTACAGTCATGACTGCCGTAAGAACTGAGGGAATCGTAAACGGACACGTAAGATAGACCCCGGACGCCTCTGCGAGTTTTCCCCAAATCGCAATCGTGCTGTGCACATCTGACAACAACGTCAGGGCAGTAACCTGGTCGAGCAATGGTCGATCATGATAGGCCTCGAGGAGCCATGGACGTACTCCGAGGAACGCTGCTTCGTTGCAGGAGAGGAGCCGCTGAACGATGGCGCGGTCGCCATATCGGTTAAGAAGCCACAGAAAGTGGTGAGGCGATGACAGTCGGCGATCATACCGTCGAGTAAGGAGCGAGGTTCGCGGACCGTTCCAACCGAGAGCGTCCGTGAGTGACGCCCATGCGGAGCCAAGATTCGTAGCACGGAGAAACGCAACCGCAGTCTTGTAGCGGTAGAGGAATTCGTGGGAAGAGTTCCCAATGACGCAGTCGGCGCCCTCGCCGCTAAGGATCGCGCCATGGTCGGATGCGGCGCGATCCTGAAACAAGATGTGCAACAGCACGGATTGGAGATGGTGAACAGGTTCCTCGGCAGCGTGAATACTCTCAACCCACCCCGTCAAGTATCGTTCGGAGGTCGTCTTGTGGACCTCATGGGCGACGCCCAGATGACGCGCCATCGACAGGGCGTACTGAGCCTCGCCATCGCCCGAGTTTGCGAACGAGAAACTCGTCGAGAAGGTGGGCACGTCAGGGCGGACGATTCGCGCAAGCGCTGTGAGTAGTGAGGAATCGAGCCCCCCGCTTAAGAGAATGCCTGCATTTGGAAAGCGCTGCAGCCATTCCTCAATATGCGGGCGAAGCTGATCAATGATATCCGTCTTGGGATCAACATCTCCTCTTTCAGGCCAGCGCCAGGGCCGATCTTCATGGATCCGCCCTTCTTCGAGGTCAACGACCACAAGCTGTCCACCAGCAAGCCTTCGGGCGCCACGCAGGATCGATCTGGAAGGGGCAATGGATCGGTACAGCAGATACTCCGGCGTACAGGCGGGATCCCACGCCACTTGGTGCCCGGCCTCCTTCAGTCCGCGTACTGACGTGGAGAAAATAATGAAGCCGGGTCTTACGGACAAGTAACAGGGTCTCGCACTCGCAATGCTGTGGGCGATCGTCACAACTCGCTTGGAGATATCGATGAGGACGAGCACCAGTATGCAATCTCCGAGGAGCAACTGAAGTGGCACGCCATTCAGGATCCCCTCTTCAATGGGTCTGATGTCATCTCCCTTGAGTGGGAAACATGACTCGCCGGCGACGATCCAGTCGCCTATCTTCAGCCGGAAGCCTAGGAGAGAACCCGTGCAGATACTGACGCGAAGGTCACCACAGTCGAAATCACGCGCTGACTCGTCGTCGCTCTTCGAAGCCGGTCCGGCCGCCGCGGGACGCGACTGCACTGTTACGAGTAACATCCGCTCATTTCCTCACAACCACCTTGGAACGCACACTTGAAGTCAAATTGGACCCGTCAAAGTTTGGACGATGGGAAGGCTAGAGGTTCTCCTTCGAGTGTGTTTCGGCGACAGGGAACTTCACAGGCCCGGGTGACCACGAAGCTGACACAGAAGCAATAGCAGTTTCAAATGCGCGAACGGCTGCCGCAGGACTATGCACTTCTCCGACATGGCGCCTAGACTGAATCCCCATATCTTGGCGCTGTTCAGACGATTTCATAAGAGAACCTACGGCCTCAATCGTTCCCTCAACTGTCTCGGTCACCATTCCCAACCCACAATCCCGAATCTTGTGGTCGGGATCGATCTGGAGACTCACAACCGGAGTTCCAGCTCCCCAGGCCTCCAAAAAGACGCTGGGAAACCCTTCTCCGTCCGATGTGGAAAGAAACAGGCTGGCATCTCCGATGATTTTCAAAGCCTGCTGGGGAGCCACATGACCCCGGTAGTCGACGTTGGGGAGAGATCGTAATTGCGTCATGATCTGCTCGATAGTCCCGGCATCCCAATGACTTAGACTCGGCGCGCCACCTACGACAAATCGAATCATCGGCAGCCGGCGTGCGATTTCAATCAGAAGATCCGGGCGCTTACCCGGTCTGATGACGGCCATCCAGACGACCGCTTCCGTTCGTTCATGATGGGGTGTCACCGTATCCGGTAGGGGGAAAATTCCAGGAAGAAGATAGGCCTTTCCTTGCCAATGTGAAGGCAAATAGTCCCGCTGGCCGTAATGCTGAATAAAAATGACATCCGATCGTCGAAGCCCCCATGCGTACGGTAACCGTAAATGCTTCCTTTTACTCAGCGTTTTCCGAAGCTGGAGGTCATTATCGTGCATCGTCGAAAAGGCCGTGCGCACTCCAAGCCATCTCGCGATTTCCGCAGCCGGTCCCCAGAGATGATCGGCACACTGCCAGAAACACCAGTCCGGACGTTCGGCTTTCAGGAATCTGAACCAAGCCATGAGGAAATGTGTACGGCAACCGATGCCGAGAAATCGCACGCCGTCAATTACACACTCCTCTCCCTCTCGTAACGCAAAGAGCACTCCCACGGTGACTGACCAGCCTGCAGCCGCCAGTGCTCGGGTCAGGTACCACCCGTAGCGCTCTGCTCCGCCTTTCGCCGAAGGATCTCCGGTAGCATATCCATAGACAATATCGTTCACATACACAATTTTCATGAAAGCGCCTCCGGTTGCAAACATGGTGGCGCACTCGACATATCCACAGCCAGTAACTTCTGAGGCGACGCGCCATTTAAGGCGGCAATAAGATCCGAGATTTGGCGGACGGACGAATACGCCTCGCAGGCTACACGATTGGGCACGAATCTATCGAGCGTCTTGTTTGCCCAGGCTTCGAGGACTTTTTCAAAAACGGTGGTCACTTCCTTAGGAACATCGCCATCCGCGACGAGACAGCTGCCGACTTCCCCAAGAATACGGCGTGTTTCGTCGCGGGGGACGATCCCGATGATCGGCCGGCCGGCCTGGAGATAGCCGAACAGTTTCGCCCCGGCGACGAACTCATGCGCTTTTCTTCCCGGCGTTCTTCCCAATATCAGAAGAGCATGGGCGTCTCGTTGAAGGCGGCGAATTTCGGCACTTGACGTGGGTGGATGAACCTCCACTAGATCTCGAATATCCAAGTCTTCAACTCGTTCGGCCAGTTCTTGAAGACCTTCGCCGATGAACAGCAATCGTAACCGCGCGGCTCGCACAGCGTCTTTGCGTTTGAGCTGAACAAGACCTTCGAGGAGAGTGTCGTACCGATAGGAACTCAGCGTCCCGGCATAGAGAACCGTACAACGGTCGCCGGACGCATGAACAAACGGCTCAACTGCCCCTTCGAAACCGTTTGGGATAATATGGATTTTCGTATGCTCTAATGCACCGGGAAACGCTCTCAAATAGGCTTGTGCAATTGACTCGAACATGAACACCACCGCCCGTGATCGCTCAAACATGCGAGAAATCATCGCATTGTCGATGCTCTTAGCCCAAGCCGGACGCCTGACCTCATGAGGGTAGTACTCCAATCCCCAGGGATCACGGAAGTCCAGCACATAGGGAATCCCTGTCGCCAACGATGTACGATATGCGACCACACCGGCCGAGAGCGGGCCGATCGTCGCCCATATCACCTCAGGATGCTCGTGCTGGCAGACGGCGAAGGCTTCCCGCGTCGTCGGCCTTATCCATGGCCTGGCCATATCGGGACGATACACCCAGGCCTCGACCGTCCGGACCAACTCACGAAGCCTGGCTCGCCACGGTACATGATGCCCGGCCACGACTTGTCTGGCTTCTTGCACAGATGAGCCGGCCAGTTTGTTCTCCACCCGCACCCCGCGCCATCTTTGAAATGCCCGCCAAGGATCCCGCCCCTTGACCCGAATAATCTGAGTAGGGGCCGGTATCTGGCCGAGAAGTTGCGGATCATGTCGTTCGTACTGATAGCGTTCGCAGCTGATGATCGTCGCATGCCATCCCATTTTTACCAACTCTTTCAAGAAACGCAAAGGACGATAGACGGCGGCGTTGCCTTCCGGAGGAAAAAAATAGGCGATCATCAGGATTGATTTAGAGCTCATGGGTTCGTGTCTACCCGGAGAAGGACAGACATTCTTTCAGCGTCCACCCGAAGTACTTATCGCTTTCTCGCGAAAACATTTCTTGTCGGGTCACGCTTTCACAATGCTCTCGTATGCGCTCGCTGTTCGATTTACACAAAAGCAAAAGAGCGAACCTTCAAGATCCCACCACAACTGCTTAAAACGAAAGTCCCTTCGGGTTAGCTTGGAAATCACTCGTTCCATGTAATACACAACCGCGTATCGCCGTGCTGATTTCATCATGAGGGCGGTGTTGATCCAGCGAACGAGCGGCCAGAGCAGGCTCGCCGATCTTGCCATGATTTTTTCGTCCGCCAAGTAGTTAAAAAATTCCCGCCGCAGTGCCCTTCCGTATGGGATCGATGGGCCAGGGAAAATGACTACGGAGCCCATCTTGGATTGGCCGAACGCGTGCCGAGGAACCCCGGCTTCTTCGGCAATCCGTCTCGCGATTGGCCGATCATACGTGTTCCTCAAGCGCCAGGGATCCATCTCCGAAGATTCCGTAATCTCAACGATATCCTCCTTGCGCCTGGCTCCAATGAACGGTAACGGGAGATGAATAAATCCAACTACCAGACGGAGTTCAGCCATTCCATGGCCGCCCATATCCCATTTTCTCAATTCCGAATCCAAATGCGCTCGTTTGCCTAGGCACGCTCTTGTATACCAGATCGTTCCATGGGTCCCGGTCAGCAAAATTCCGATATTCACAATATGCTTACTGATGTCCTTCAGATTGGCGTCCTGATTGTGATGCAGTCCGCAATAATAGAGGTACTCCTGGTCGAATTCCTCGGTAAACGCCCGCCGGTTGAGCCGGATGCACGACAGCCCGAGCGACTCGCAAATTGCTCCACCATCGTCATCAGGCAACTCGCCTTCGTCTTGATGGGCAAGCACGCCGACTTGCTTGGCTTTGGTAATGGTAAACACCTTGTCGATCCCAGAGGCCCGTGCAATGGCATTCACCGCCGTCGTGTCATACCCCTTCGACTGGGTGGACCATATTTCGAGCGGCTGTGTGCGCTGTCGATCTCTCGCATTGGCCGCGATCAGGGCATAGTTCTCCTCCAGGTAACTCCGGTACTCCTTAAAACACGTGAACCGAGGTGGCATTCGCTTTTCTGACTCAGAGACTTTTTCCCTTGAAACATCCAGGTTTCGGTACATCTGACGCCGCACCGTTCCTCGCTTTGTCGGAATGTCTCGTCGATACCGGTTGATGCCTTCCATGATCGAATCGCAGATTTCAGGGTATTCCAAATACCGTGGATCGAGAGAATCGCCGATGGACCCCAGCAGCAGCGGCAAGGAATTAGACACCGTGACCTGTCCCGGAGTGTCGGCATAGAACAAGTAATCCGTCGTGCAGGCGCTCGTCACGAACCGAATCGAATGCGCACTGAGGATGCCGCCGGTCCCGAAGACGCAGTCGGTGTCGCTGAAATCTCCGTCCTCGAACGGACCGTTCCAGACCCCCTCAATGAAGAAGTTCGCCCGCACTTCCACACCTGAGCCGTGCTGCAATGTCACGACTTCCTTCGTCCGATCGACCTTCGCCACCCAGGCGAGCTTTGGCAACGACGGAGTGAGCCGTGCTTCCAGTAGCATATGGACATCGGAAAGAGTCAATGAAATCCCGCAACCAATTGACACAATCGAATAATCAGCCCGCTACCCCTGAACGCCATTTCTCCCCTAACTTCACGTCCCAACCGGTCGGACGCAATATCAGCGCACCGGACGTAGGCGTCAATGTAAACTCTCCGAAGCATATTCTGCCGTCAATGTTGTATAAATCGACGCGCACAAAATCAAACCCGGCCGATAACTGCGCAACCACTGCGAGCATTTGCTCAAAGTCGATGGGCTTTGGAATGAGTGGTCTCGCGGCACCCTCTCTATAGTAGAGATCCAAGAGATTCCAATGAACATCAAAGAATGGATTGATGTCGTGGGCGTGATTATCCACCTGAATTACCTCAGGCACTCCGTTAAAACACCAGAATCTGTAATCGAGGGGCCCACTACCATCCTGATTTCTCAGATACTCTTCAATTATGATTTTTGGCTTGATGTCATAGTATTGGGCTTCTCGCGCCGACCAGTAGAAATTTTTCTTCAGCCAGAGGGACAGCTTATTGGCAATATCCGCTCGATCGGGGGCACCCTTGACTATGATCACCTGTGCACTTCCGTGGTTGGTCTTGATGACATACTCTGCGGGCAAACTATCAAACGGAATCGCTCGCGGATCTTCTCCGTGCCAGAACAGTTTCACGAGATGCTGTTCTCCCACTTTGCTCGCCACGTACCCTCTCGCTTCATATTTATCCGACACCCTAGTGAAATGTGGATTCGGCTTTCGATTCAAGTCGACCATTCTACAGAAGAGCTTTTCAGTGAACGTCTTTGGGGCTTTCACATCAAGCGGTCTTCCATGTATGCGAATATGTCGCTGCAACAGAATGGCTTCGCCTTCTGATCGGCGCATCAACTTGCGCTTTAGGTTGCGCAACTTGTCAAAAACAGTATAAATCCATGTGCCTTGCAATCTATCCCGAACAGCAGTGGCCCATGTTGTTTGGACAAATTGTTCCATCCCTAAACGAAGCCTCGTGGTGTGTGGAGTGCTCCACTCAGAACCCTTTGCGTCATGACCAGTAACCGGCTTGTATAGAGCCGGCACACAGCCTGTAAGGGTCCTCGCTGATTGTCGAACATTATGCGTGCAACGCTTTAGGGCATTGCCACGCATATATCACTTCTTTCACGTCATCTGGTCGTTGAACTCTCAGAGGAATGAGACAATTTTCTCATCATCTTTTTGAAACTGTCCAGCGGATTCAGGACCAAGTCCAGGAGTCTCACGCACAGGGCCTTGGTAATTCGAGCCATACTCAACGAATAGCCGAGCCTTCGCTGCGAATTTCGGTGATATTCCCAAAACCCTTTCTCGTTCTTACGGTAAACTCGGGAACCCAAGAATGTGTAATAGTCGTCCATTCGTACCTTGAACCTAGTGTCGAATTCCTCCTTGCTCAAGTACTCACGCCCATACTTTATCAGGTGCTCAAATCTTGCGACGTGCGAAGTGCCAAAGCGGGTGTCCCGATTTGTCTCCGATTCGGTATGGGCCCGTGAGAAGGTCAACATTTGATGCACAAAACCGAAGTCTCGATTTCTGAGAATATCGAGACAGGCTTCCATATCGCAATGAGGATTAGCCACATTGAAAAAGTTTGGGCGCTTTCTCACCTCATCGGCATGAATCAGCATCGCCGATGGAGACCCAAAAACAGACGGCAGCCCCAGAAGAGTCTTGCGGCAGATCTCATGACCCGGCATCAGCGTACGCCCATATGGTAAGGCCTGCACCATAATGCGGGTATTCGTCAGCCGATAGGCGCTCACGATTGCGACAGTGGGGTGAGCCTCGGCCACTTCGACCATTTTCATGATACATTCCGGGAACAGCCAGTCGTCTGCATGGACAACCTTGCAGTATTTGCTGTTCGATGACATTTGGCGGAATGCGATATTTCCGTTCTGAAGGGAGCCGACGAATTCTGAATTGTTATGGATCCGGATCCGCTTATCCTTTTCGGCGTAGGTCTGAGCAATTTCAAGCGTTCGATCGGTACTGCAATTATTGACGATGCAATACTCCCAATTCTGATAGGTTTGCGCGAGCACACTCTCAATGCACTCCTCAAGATATTTCTCGCCGTTGTAGACCGGCGTGAGCACACTCACCAAAGGCTGCGATTCCGGCTTCATAGGCTCTTCATCCAGCAGGTCTCGAACTTAATGGCTACAAAACAAAGACGAGAACAAACAGATTATTGATGAAGGGGGGTTCGGTTGGTCATTGTCTCGCGCTTAGCAATCTCCCCTTGGTCAGCGCCCCTTCAAAAAGCTCATCTTTCAACGCGACCCAGTTCGGATTCACGGTTCTTCCTTTTCTCCATGATATCCAAGATAATTTTCTTATACTCTTCCGAGAATCTTTCTCTCGTATGATGCGACCTCGCAAACTCCCAGGCCTTGCGGGCCATGCTCAGCAGTTGTTCTGCGGGAAAACCGGCAATCATTCGCACGGTACTCTTGATTGTCTCGACGGAATTATCCTTTAGAACGACGCCGAAATCATCCACGTCAACGCTCGCTTCATAGCTTACAATCGGAATCACCCCTGCATGCATACACATGATCGCGCTTCCTCCACCGGCTTCGGAACAAGATGGATAGACAAGGCCCAAACACTTGCTGGTGATCTCCGCAAACTCGGGACCATTCACATCGACCCATCTATAAGCGTGGATATTTGGGGTTTCATAGAGCTCTTTATAAAAGGCCTTCTCAAAATCCTTTTCTCTCTGCAATGGGCCACAGATATACAGATGATAATCCGGCATTTCAGCGAACGCTTCCAACACCAAGTCCAATCCTTTGTGTACCAAGCCATCGCTGCCAAACCACAAAAAATTGGATCGGCAGACACCGTAATTCTTGTCCTCCGGCCATGGAATCAAAGCACAAGTCGATATTGGGACTCGAAACATCGGCTTTTTCGCATATCTATAGGTGCCGAGCGTAAACTCGTTTCCATAGGTAACCCCGTAGTCGGCGTTTTCAATCGCAAGATTGTGTTCGACGATCCGGTGGCTCTGCTTGATCGTTACCCCTCTTCTTCGTTGTAATTCGAATTTCCGAAGATAGGTCGAGTGATTATTGACTATCCAGTGAGCCGTATCCAGATGTGCGATCTTTATGCAATCACGTTTGAGAAGCCCGGCAATCCGATCGAAATTGATACGGTGCCCGATGAAAAAAGAATAGTCTTTCGTTGGATCAAACATGCTATTGCGGGAATCGATCACATCAACAGAATATCCCAGATCCAAAAATGTCCGTGCAATCTGAAAACAATCCCAGTATTGCGTGTGAGAATTGGGCATCGGCTCACCCGGCTTCAGCAAAAACGGGTCAAGGAGCCAGGAAAGGAGTACTTCTCCTTTGGAAGAGTTTTCCGGCTGAAGCGACACGACTTTTCTGAATCGAGGCCTCGTTATCGAGACACCGAATCTTCCCAAGATGTCCTTCATCCATCCCTTCATGGTTTGCTTGATCGGCGGGTGATACGAAGAAGAGGGGTTCATCTTAATGAAGTTCATCGGAAAGGCGTGACCTCGATTGTTCTCTTTCCCTTGAGACACCTCCCGTACGAACAATTCTTTCTTGAACCATTCCCAGTCTCCGTACCACGTCCAACACTTATTCTTTATATAAATGCATTTGATCTCGTGTGCCAGGGGTTTATTCGTTTTGAAGGCGACATATTCGAAACCAAACCGGCCAAGATGGCTTGACATCAACTTGAACGACTTATTGCTGACATAATTGGAATACCATAAGTTGAATCCAAGCTCACCTTGCAAACTTTTGACGGCACGATACACCTGTACGTGTTCTTCGTGCCCATATTCGCCCCAAGGGTTATGAGTGTACACATTGCGATACCCGCTCAATCGTTTCTCTAGTTGCCGTCTCAGCTCTTCATAGTTCTTTTTGTACTGCTCCCCTCTACCGGGGATACTCTGGTCTACGATCTCGATTCCATACTCAGTGGCCACCGGATTCTGCCAATCCGCGCTCTCGAACACATCCGACTGATCGATATTCAGGCAGGATATATGTTTTATCGGATATTCCTCCAAACTTTTCCGCCTTCCGACACTCCACCAAGGATACCGCTTAGCCTCCAGAAAGCAGACCACCACATCATTCACTTTGTCCAGGATGGAACTGAACCACAACACCTCGTCATCTGGATGAGCGACCACGACGATCGAGTGTTCCAATACGCTCGGAACGGCAACACGAGTGCTCGCCGTCATTGTAGTCCTTTGAGCAGCGGGCCCAGAGAGAGGAGCGGTGGTCAATCCTCGGCTCAACATTCTAGGCCTATGGCTTCACTTCCGCGGAACCGTTCAGTACCTGTTGATACAACCCGATATACCGCTGCGCTTGACGATTGACGGAGTATTCTTCCAAGGCAATTCTTCGACAGTGTTGACGCATCTCACTGCGCAGGGTTTCATTCTCAAGCAGTTCAACGATATGGTCTCGAAATCCGTCTACATCCTCCGGATTCGACAGTAAACCCGTCACCTGATGACGGGCAAGATCGGGCACACCACCGACCCGTTGAGACACGACCGGTGTTCCACAGGCAATACTTTCCAACAAGACATTGGGAAACGACTCGGCTCGGGTCGGCGAGACAAAGCAGTCCGCGGCTGAATAACACATCACCTTCAGCAAATCACTCCCGACATACCCCAAATAGACGGATTGCATTCCCAGTGAGTTGGCAAGCTTTTCCCCTTGCCGCCCCAGAAGCAAAATCACCGTGTCGGCCTTCAGTGATTTGGGCAAGCCTTGTACGGCCTTGATGAATAGATCCCCCCCCTTCAAACGGCTCGTGAGATGCGTCACCATGAACATCAGCACCCTTTTCCCTTTTGGTATGTTCAGCACCGAACGACAGAGTTCCTGGTCACGAGGTTGATACACCTCCGTATCGATTCCGTTGGGGATGTGATGGATAGGAAACCGGCTCAGCATGCTCTGTCTCGCCATAGCAACCATCCAGGTGCTTTGCGCTACGATTGCAAGACGAGAACGGCTGAAAGACCAGTTTTTGAGTTTCCAGGCCAAATGAGTATTATCGACGGTGATCGCAGGAAAGGTATTCGGATAGGGACAATTTCCGCAACCCGTCTTCCATCGTTCACAATCCAAACTATGAAAGCAGTGTCCGGTGAAACTCATCATGTCACGGAGTACGAAAACGGTCGGTTTACTTTGAGTGATCGCTGGAATGCCGAGATACGAACAAGACCCGTAGATGTTATGCATCGTGAGAACGTCCGCATCCAAGAACGCTCTATTCGTAAGAATTTCGCGATGTGTCGGATCGAGCGCACCCTCCAGCCCGACCTTTCTCGAAATATTCTTCAGATACTGTGTTGCCCTTGCCCCTATTCGTGGAGCCTGCAATTTTATGATGTCATCAGGCGCCCCAATCGGCCATTTGGCCGTGCACAATACTTGAGATTGAACCCCGGCATCTTTCAAGCCGCAATGCAGCCGGCTCAGGGAAATCGTGCCCCCATCACCATCCACGAGTCCCTCTGTAAGATGGAGAACCTTCATACTGTCCTTCTCTTCATACTTCTCGTGAGACCAGCGCTTAGCCCAACATGACCTGTTTGGGACAGCACCGGCGAACAACGTCGGGAATTCTCCGGACTACCCCTGCCCTTCATTACCCAGGGGTTTGTGTGAACAGTCGCTGATTGTGTATTGCGATTCAACGTTGAAACAGGTTCTCGGAAGACCCTCACGGTACTTGATCGGTTTCGTTTGAGCGAATCACTTTCCACTCAAGTACTGGAGAAACAATGCCCAAGCGGTGGGGATTCAAGGGATACCCCATCTCCGACACATCGAACCTCAATATTGCTTCTTGGCGCTCGAAGACCTTTACGTCCTCAATGAATGCGACACATGATACTGAATACCGGCCGGGCCGTAGGAGACATGGAGGAATCTTAGCGGTGGCATGATACCGACCTGGCTCTCTCTCACAATCCTGCCATTCGGGCAAGTCGGTTTCCATCGACTCAAATACTAAATGATTCATCGAGTCAAACAGGTGAAACGTCACGGCAAGGTTTCCTATGGGAACTCTTACATCATATGCAACCTCGATCAGAAGCGGATCGTTAAAGGTCACGACGGATGGAGATTGCTTATCGACCGACAACAACCGCGCGGATCGCAATTGGACGGGTAGATTGGGCTTCATGGATGTGCTTGACCAGTCCGATTTGACTTCCGATCCGAGCGCTGAAGCCAAATACTCGGTCACCACTTCAACGGAAGAACCGATTCGCTTCAACCGTCCATTTTCCAGTTGTACGCCTCTTCCACAAAGCTGGGTAATCGCTCCCATGTTGTGACTGACGAAAATGACCGTCCGCCCCTCTTTGGCCACCCCTTCCATTTTTCCGAGACATTTCTTTTGAAACCTTACATCTCCCACCGCCAGCACCTCATCAACCAACAGGATTTCCGGCTCCAAATGCGCTGCGACGGCAAACGCCAGTTTCAGATACATGCCGCTCGAGTAGTGTTTCACGGGGGTATCGATGAATTTCTCAATCTCCGAGAAGTCGACGATTTCATCGAACTTTCTTTCGATTTCCGCCCGCCTCATGCCGAGGATCGTTCCATTGAGATAGATATTCTCCCGCCCCGTCAACTCCGGATGAAAGCCGGTCCCCACCTCCAACAGAGAGGCCACGCGTCCGTGAATTTCAGCAAATCCGTTCGTCGGCTCGGTGATCCGCGAAAGTATCTTCAAGAGGGTGCTTTTTCCGGCGCCGTTGCCGCCGATAATACCGATGACTTCACCCTGTTTTATGTCAAAGGAAATGTCCTTCAACGCCCAGATCGTCTCAGTCGATTCACCAGCCTCTCCTCCCCCTTTCAATAACTTCCCCACTTTGCTGAACGGAAGGGTTATCGCCGAAGTCAACGTATCCCGCAGGGTTTGATACCGTTCTTTTTTCCCGATACGGTATTGCTTACTGAGCTCTTCTACTCGTATTGCGATGTCGCCCATGTTTGGTCATCCATTTCGTAACATTTAAGTTCACTATTGTTCGACGCTGTGATTTTGCCCAAGCATCGAGAGTACAGCAAGGACCGTACAGGGAATCAGTCGAATAGATGCGCAACGGATCGTCGGGCGCACATCTTAACAATTCTACCACCATAGCTCGCTTCCAACCACCCATTGTCCATCTCGAACTTCCAAACGCCGATTCCAGGCACATAGTCCTTCCCCCCCCCAGAAAGAGCCGTTCGATGACCTTCTTTTGGTCTAACCTCCGCACCGTGATGAACCCTGACTCTACTCGATGACTTGGACACGATTGATAGTGATGCTCTCGATGCTGAAGAGATATGAGCAGGTAAGAGCGCCGTGCGACACCTAATCCATTCGGTGAAATGACGGTCAGCTAAACATCGCTCGAAAATCTTCGGCTACCCTGTCATACAGATGCTGATTAAGGCTGTGGGGTTTCGGGGGAGCAGAAAGAGCTTCCGCCAACCTATCGATGTCTTGCTTCCGAGACGGGTCACCTACCAGACAAAGGTCTTTCACTTGGCCAGGGAGCCGATCCGCGAGTTTTGGCAGTACTATGACATGGCATCCGGCCGCGAGGCCATCGAGCACCGTGGTCTTAAACCCAAAACCCAATGGGGTCAACACCGCCAGTGCGCGCGACTGACAAAGAAGGTCCCAGGGCTCTCGACAGTCACGCACGATCTCGATGTGTTCACTCACCTTCGGCACCTTCCGATGCCATTGAGACCACCACGTCAATAAGTACGCCCATCGCTCAGCCATCCGCTCGGAAAGCCCTGTTGCGAGCCTGTCAAAATTGACGAAGTTGGCAATTCCGGATGGGTCGAAATTTCCGCCCATGGATACGATCGCGTGCCTCCGATGATTCCAGGCTTGAATATCGACTTCCGGCCGAAGATAGGGCCATGGAGAATAGTACGGCAAGTATCTGATATTCGCCTTCCCTCGCAACCATCCCCAATAGTGCTGATCATCCCACTCACTGATTCCCAACAATGTGTCGGCCACCTGTCGACAGTGCGCATCGCGTCGAGCCAACTGAATGAGCTTCCACCAATTCTTGACACTCACATAATCCCGTTTAGACGCGATAATTTTCCGATGGAAATGATGATAGGCTTCCGCATTATGGGTTCGGACGAATATTTTCGTCTGAGGCTGCCTGTCCCGCAACTTATCCAGAAGCTCAGGCCACCCGCTGTACTCCATCAACAGATGCGTAATATCAGGCCCCATCTGTTCCAATAATGTGGCGGGATTGTCCGGATCGAACACGATATGCGTGTAGGTAACTCCGGCCCGATCCAAGGCCAGGCGATTCGCCGCTGCGGCTTTCCAATTACCCGCCCCATATTCTTTTTCATTGATGAAATTCGGCACTGCATACAAGAGCTTGGTTGAACTCTCCCTCATCGCGTCACCCTTCACGCTAAGAAAGAATGGAGCTGACCTCGCGCCTTACTCAAAATTACAAATCGGTCCGCCTTTCACCCTCATCCGCTCACCATACATGTGTCCCATGCATCACCTATCGTTCATCATTTCAACTCGCACGACTCACCCGAGGCTACACAAAACCTGAGTGTGACGATGTCCACGTGCACGATGCTGTTGAATCCATTACCGAGGCAGTGCGAAATGTGCCGGAGCCCCGTCAGTGCACTACAGGCCGACTTCCTTTCAGTTTCTGCAAACGTGTCCGTATTTGCAATCGGCCTCGCAACTCCGTGAGTAACTTCATGATTGGGCTCGTTCGGACGACCATCACGTTCTTATTGAATCTCTCTACCGATCCAAGGGAAAACTTGTATTTCTCGGTTCCCCTTCCAAAGTCACAAATTCTAAACCCCTTCTCAATTGCGTATTGAATCGCAAATAAGCACCAGATGTTGCCCGGAGAGTATTGCGCATACTGATAATTGGCCGCAATTTTTAATATGCAGAAGTTTTTTCTGACTGTATCGACAAATACTGCACCCGCTGCAATCGGCGTTTCCCCGTCCCATACAATATTCAACCACAGTCGATCATCTTCGAAGCAGGAGCGGAGGAATGAGCGTTTGATATTGATCACGTCTTCAAGTCTAAGATCCATATAGTTGTCATCATCTTTAAGCCCCCAGCGCGCTTGCCAAAGCGACAGCAGTGTTTCAATGTGGGACTCCGCGTTGCCGCGCTGGATCTCGGTCACATGAAAGCCCTCAAGGCGCCTGATCTTATTGAGGTCATTTCTTAAACCCCTGCGGGTGCTGCTGCCGAGCATCGTATTGAAGTACTGATCCCAACTTTCAGGCAACGGAATGTACGGACATGAAGGTCCCTTCGTTTCCTGAATGCTGATACGCTTTGAAGATAAATGTTTAACAAAAAGATCCAAGCGTGGGTCAAATACGTTCAACAACTGGAGTGTGTCCCATTCCAGCTGTTCCCTTACGAAGACCGCCATGGCAGGAATGGCTTCTCGGACATATTCGGGTAGGCAAACAAATCCTGTGTGATCTGCATGGGGATAGCCCCCCATCGATAAGATGTTCCTCGACTCTTTCGTGCGGGCTGAAAAAGCCATAAACGCCACATACGGTGTGCTCTCGCTCGCACCATGAGTGGAAACCTCCCGCATGTGATTTTCTCGAACACACGGCTGTGGATCATCTTGTTGGACCCCCAACACCAGCCATTTGCGAGGAGTACTTTCTAACCATCCACAAAGCCAGGCCCATGAATCAAAGGCGGTTACATCAGGATCGAGAGCATAGATAGCATTCCACTCCTTTCTCAGTTCATAAAAGCGGCTGATGTCATCTATGACTGTTACTTTCATCCCCGGTGCTCAAATCACATCCGCAAACGTTTTTTCTAAACGCCGGAAGTAGAACGTTCCGCTCACCAAAATGGCCAGCGCGGCCAGCGCGGAAACAATGATCATCGGCCCTGGGGCGGTGTCCGTCCCAAGCAACGCCCAACGAAATCCCTCGACCACTCCGACCATCGGATTGATGCTATACAGCGTCCTCCACGGTTCGGACAACAGACTGCTCGGATACGCGATGGGAGTTGCGAAGAGCCAGAATTGAGTCAGAAAAGGGATTGCATGACGGACATCGCGAAACTGAACATTCAAGGCGGAAAGCCAGAGCGAGACACCGAGCGACGTTATCAGTGTGAGCAGAAGCAAGAACGGAAGCCAAACGACGTTGAGGGTGGGAGTGATGCCGTAATACAGTATCATCCCGAGCAGCACGATAAAGGCAATCGCAAAATCTATAAGACCGGAGGTCACTGCCGCGATCGGGACGGACAGTCTGGGGAAATAGACTTTTTTGATCAGATTCCCGCTCCCAACCAAGCTGTTGGACGCTTGGCTCAGCCCCTGAGAAAAGAACGTCCATGGAACCAGGGCCGCATATGCGAAGAGTGGATAGGGGACTCCATCGGAAGGGATCTTTCCCAATCGCCCAAAGAACACGCTAAAGACGATCATCGTGAACACGGGTTGGATAATGGCCCATGCTGCGCCGAGCGCCGTCTGCTTGTACCGCACCTTCACATCACGCCAAATTAAAAAGTAGAGCAATTCACGATAAGCCCATAACTCCTTTAGTTGGAGGGCCACCCACCCTTTGGTCGCCGTGATCCGAATGACCTGCGCATTGCCTTCCATGAATTACCTCGTATAGATACTTATAATTCCGCTGAGTACCAGAAGCTTTAAGGCCTGAACGCTTTGTTTTGGCGCTCAGACATATACCGACACCAACACAGTTCATACCGAAGCGGCACCGGCCAAGCCGTGGCTCCGGTTAGACCTTATCATAAGCTTTTGTCGCATTGGCGCTACCTAAAATCGCAAAGGACAGGCATCGGTTGATGATGCACGGCGCGCCGGGTTGGAGATGTCAGACTATGATCGATCTGATGCGAACCAAATATGCAAAGCAATCCGTTTCAACATGTCTTAGAAAGTGAACCACCTTCTTCCCTATACCAATTCACCGTCCGTTCCAACCCCATCGATAAGGGAATTCTTGGCTTCCACCCCGTGATGTCATATGTTCCCGCTATATTAGCAACACGCGTCTGCTCCATCGGCCTGTCGGGAAGCGCGCCCCACAATAGCTCTACCTGAGAGTCTATCCGATCAGCCAATTCTTGGACAATCGCCCGAATCGGCACCAGGGTGCCTGAACCTACATCGACCGTACGCCCCTCTGCGTGCGGAGCTAACCCGGCTGCGAGCAGCCCCTCCACGACGTCCTCAACGTAGATCCAATCAATTTGACGCCGCCCGCTACCGAGCTTCGGTGATTGCCCGTTTAAGAGAGACAGGATCACATACGGGATCAATTTGTTCACATCCCTTTGTCCTGGCCCATACACCATGAAAAGCCGCGCCACCACGACAGGAGTCCGGTATAGCGCGTGAAACATGCTTGCGTAACAGCTGCTCGCCCACTTTGCAGCCGCATACGGAGAACAAGGGACGGTCTCGCCTCCATCGATTACCGGCTCTTCCAACGAACCGGTTAAGACAATCCGCTCACAGCCTATTTCTGAAGCAACCGTCAGCAAGTTCACCGTGCTTACCAAATTACTCTCAAAGGTCGGCCGGACTAATTGTAAATCTCGTGAACCGGCCACGTGACTTGCCAAGTGGAAAACGATATCGGGTTTGATCGTGCCCAGTAGATTCCGCACAGTCGACATGTCTGCGAGGTCGCCGTTCCACCACTGTATGCCGGCTTCAGTCTTCACTTGGACGTTCCGTGAAACGCCATGGACTTCCACCCCTTGGGTATGAAGCGTGCGGCATAAATGTGAACCAATAAATCCAGCTGCACCGGTCACAAATATTTTCCGGCCTTTCAGTTGAGAGAATTCCATTCTAGCAATCCTTGAGTTTCAGCATGTCTCAAGAAAAACAGCCCGATGAAGGCGCGACTACTCTCGCGGCAAGAATGACCTCTGCATAGAGGAAGGGGCCAAACAACAGCGGCATGGCCAAGGAAGACACGGAATCTTGTTTACGATTTGGCGGGAAAACACTACAGTCGCCTCTGCTGAGCGGGCAGTCCCAGGCTTACGTTAGTCCCATTCAGCCCTTAGGAAAAATCCCGCTTGATGACGTGAGAACAAGTAGTCCAAGGTACTTTGATCACTCTTGATGGTCGTATAGGTATATGAGAGATCTCCCGTAATACTCCTGGTTATCTTGTAACTAAGCCTCGCTATGGAAGTGAAGTTCTGAAACGTCTGATTCGTATTGGGGAATAGCTCGTTATAACCATACGCGGCGCTCCCATCGAGAGTGAGCCTTTCATAGATCCGATGGCTGATCCCTACCAGGCCAAGATGGCTGATCGTCGCTCCACCTTGCAAAAAATATGATGGCCTGGCCTCTCTTGAAATCACTGCTCTGAGTACCGTATCTCGCTCAGGTTGGGTTGTAATCTGGATGGAGCCGGATGGAAACGTGCGCCCGGCCGGCTCGATAAACGTCACTCCTCCTTCGACACTAAGCTTCCAATCCTGGAACACCTTGGTGTAGTCGCCTGCCAGCGTCACCAGATTGGTAGTGAACACCCTGCCGCCTTCGGATCGTTCCTGTAGCATGAACGTCTGTCGATAGAGGGCTGCAATACTATCGTTTCGGGTCAGCTGATAGCGAGGCCCTCCGAACCAAGTGTGCGTATTCGTATCGAAGAAGCTGACACCGGGCGTGGCCCCCCCCTGAATTCTCCCTACTCTCCGAAGTCCGAACGTGTAGCCGCCTTCCAAAGAAAGATCTCTCGACACCGGATACGAGCCGGTGACGGATGTCGTGTTGAGGAACGTGTTCGCCCGGAACCCCTGGATGCCACGAAAGAACCCATCACTTGTAACCACGGTCTCCCGCACTCCTGAAATAAAGCCTGGAGTTTCAGGCGTGTAACTAAAATTCTCGGTGATCTGCAACTGCGCTCCCCTCACGTATTGATCAACCCATCGATCTAACTTGAGGTAGCCCCTCACATTCGCGTTAAAATAATTGAAGTTTGAGTGGTCCACATAGGCATTGAAGCTTCCTCCGACGGCGATATTCGCTTCGATGTCTCGTGTCTCATGCAACAGGCGCAGGGCCCCGCCAGTGCTCGTCACAAAATCACCGAGCTGCGTGCCCGGGACTAGGAGCTGTGCTGGCCTAGCGAAAATATTACTGTCATAACGTCCCGACACGTTCATGGAAGGAACAATCTTTGTCTCCGCGTGAACTGATGCCCATGGTAATCCCCCACAGACAAGCATCAACGCGACTACAACCTTGAGCGATCGTCTGAGCCTTGCACTCCTACGACAGGACAATCGAATCACTACCATTCCTTTATCCGGGAGCCCCTACGACCAAGCCAAATCTCAACATAGCGATCCGGCTCTGCTAAGCACCCTTACCGGAGACGATATCAGGGCATGTCAGGTAATTTGCGTCACGGCGATCAAGGTACAACAAGCGTATCGCCGGAAGCCAGCACAATATTGCCGGGCTCTCCACGCCCACTGACGAGATCATCGTAACGCAAAGGGATATGGATCTCTTGGCGTTTGTGGCCAGGGCTTTCGATCACTCGCACAACCTGCAACTTATTCTTACTCGCATAATTTGTAAAGCCTCCAGCCATTGAAATGGCCTGAAGCACCGTCACATAGGACTTGAGCTGATATTTACCGGGCTTGGCGACTTCGCCCAAGACAAACACTGAATAACTATTCAGCTCCTTGACGTTCACCGACACGGAAGGATTCTGAATGTAGCCTTTAAGGCGCTCGGTAATCTGCGCAGCCAGAGCCTCCGCCGTGAGCCCCGCTGCCTGAACATCACCAATGATCGGCATCGAAACATATCCATCCGGCCGTATCAGGGTGACTCTTGACAGATCCGGATTCTTCCACACATTGATCTCTATCTGATCTTCAGATCCAAGAAGAAATTCGGTCGGAACGTCGGATGCCTTGTATTCTCTCGATGTCACCGGTCCCAGACAACCGGATTGGACGACGACCAAGCACAACAAGAGCCCAATCGACAGGGTTCGTATTACTGGCAGATGCCGCCCTGGCTTTCCTGTCCAATGCGCGTAATTGTCCACAGCAATCCTTTCCGGCATTCCCTATCGACCAGGGAAGACCACCATCGACTCACTCGGAACCACGAGCGTATCACCAGGCTTGAGTTCAAAATTGTCGCTGATTCCGCTGCGCAGCACGATATCGTCATAGCTCGCCGTGAACCGTTTCATGCCTGGGGCGGTTTCTGTAAACCGGAAAATGACGATTTGATTTCGTGCTGCCGTCTCTTTGAATCCGCCTGCGATGGTGATCCCCTGCAGGAGCGTCGTCTTACTTTTCAGTGGATACTTTCCAGGATGAGCCACTTCACCGAGCAGGAAAATGTTGGAACTATTGACGTCTTTCAAAGTCACGGCGACGACGGGGTTCTGGACATATTCTTTCAATTTGTTCGTCAATTCCTCTGCCAGTTGCGTGGGCGTCTTTCCCACAGCCACCACATCCCGGATGATCGGCATAGAGATTCTGCCATCGGGACGAACCTGTACTTGTCTCGACAGGTCAGGATTCCTCCAGACAGTAATGTCCAGGACATCTTCGGCGCCGATGACGTATTCGCTGCTCACGGCGTTCGAGGGCTTTTCCATCAATTGTGTTACGGCAGGAGCCTCTTTGTTCATCTGAGCTGCCACCTTTTCACCCTGGCCCGCAAGCGGAACAGACAGTGCCGTGTCAGTCTTCAATTTTCCCGGTGCGGCCGGCGCGCTTGTCGGAGTTTCACACAATCCCAAGCCTGCACCGAATCCCAGCGATAGCAAGACCGTACTGATATAGAGGGTGCGTTTCATAATTATTAGCTCCTTCTCTGGTTCAAGCACCCACATAGTCCCTATCATGACACTACTCAACTATCCCTCTTTGAATCAATATCGCCGGAATCTCATGATTTCCGAGACGCGAACCGGTAATATCTTACCAATCATTACTCAGTGTAATTACGGATATCTTCTTACGCGCCAGCTCAGCGACTTTTGGACTGTATAACCCTCCCTCTCTCTCCACACATTCCTGCCCCTTCCTCTTGAGTTACGTCATGCATGGTGTCGGGAAACGGGAAACAAAACCTCGAATTCCCGACAGACCCTGCGGGGTGCCGATGTCGATATATCGACCAGCTGGGAATTTCACTCCTTCGACGTTAAGTTTAGCACGCACCGCCGCGGCCAGCACGGCTCCGACCGGGATGTCTCCTTGAGGATCAATCTTATGATTTCCGATCAGTCCCGCCGTCTGCCCCCTTCTCACTCGAATCAGGAACTGATGCAGAAACTCCGTAAAAATTGGCGTCCACACAGCGCATAACCAAGCATATCTCAAGCGAGTCTTCTTCGGCTTCAAGTGAATGGCCCGCACACGGTGACCTGCGTCAATGTCTACCATGTCCATTGCCTTGTGGTCATGCGCTGGGAATAGAGCTAACACAAGGTCGGCCCCACACTCATCGAGACGAGTCAGGAGCCTAAGAAACACGTCCTTCGCACGAAACAGTATGTCCGGGAAGCCAAATGCAATGACCTTGTCTCGCACGAACGCATTCGCCCGATCGATTGTGTCCGGTGGTCCCTCGGAACCTTCGATCACAAGATAAGCGAGGTCCATACCCAGCCTACTGCCATTACCCCAGTACTCAGGAATGTCCCACTTCCCGTTTCGAATTACGATGTAGCCCTTGCTGATGCCTGCTGCTCCTAACTGCTCAAGCAGATAGTGGCTTGCAACTTTTGGTCGAGCCCCCTTGAGCCCAGAAATGGAACCAAAGCCGATTGGAAATAGCTCTTTACTACAGGGTAATGGTGCCAATCGACGAGATTGTCCAGCTGCTGGGAGCAGAGCCACGACCTCACGTCCCCGGATTACCACCGTCGTTTCCTCATCTCATGAAATCCGCACCAAGAACCTGGGCGGGGTCATGTCTTTCCGACTTCAACCAGTAGTCCACAGCCAAGTAGCGAATCAGCCGCCCGCCGCACCTCATGGAAGGGCATTTCAGCGCGCATGGCGATGTCCAGCAACGAATGCTGTCCATCCGAAAGATTCAACACCCATAATAACGCCAATTCTTGAGTCTGCTTTTCATTCTGTCCTGCGACCGCTCGGTAGAGGCCACGCCGACCCAGTTGCGGCTCACACTTCGGGTTCTGGTTCCTATAGGTCTGATTCCCTTCCAACAACTCAAGGGCTTCCAAGCATCGAGCATAGGACCGAGCAAGGGACTCTGACTTCACAAAATCCAGACTATCTGCGGATGAATGATACTCCGGGTAGTGGCCGTGAGGAGTCCGCATAAAGCATCCAACTGGTAGATCAAACCCCGGAGAACAATATTGCCTTTCATCGTACCCATAAGGTGAAAAGTCAACAATGGTGTGGCTTTCGTCCGAATATCGAAGCACATGAGTCATGGCGCGATCGATTTCCGCATTCCCTTGGCGACTTCTTTTGTAAGTGATCTTCCCCTCATCCCCGATCCCCGTCAAGACGAGCCCATGCTTAATACGAGACACCACATGTTCATTTCGTGCCAACCATGTAATCGATCCAATCGTGCCCGGAATGAAGAGAAATCGGTACGAATATCGCCTTGCACAAACAGCCATGATCTCCGCGAGCTTCACGGACACTACGATCCCCGACAAATTGTCATTGCAGAGTGAAGGATGACATACGTGACATGAAACGAGGACTTCATCAGAAGTTTCTCCCGGCAAGTAGACCTCACCATAGGTCAGGGAACCAGGCCGAAAGCTGGACTCGATGACGACCTCGTACTCGTCATCACGGAGTTGTTCGAGATCCGCATGCCGAAGGCAAAACCCCCAGTTCTCTTTGTAATAGGATGTCCGATACGGAATCCATTCTGGATGCGACGGCAGACTGAACAGATGCGGCCTCAATTCTTCGAGTCTCATCTGTTTTCGGACCGGTACGCTATAGCTCATCAGATGCAGATTGTGAGCTTTAAAATCGACGACTCGTTTTCCCTCATGGTTCACGATATAGGCATCGGACACATTCCACTCCAGCGGGACTGTCCAGTCGAAGACCTTCGTTCCACTAGGAACTTCCTGAATTTCCAGCGGAATGCGCTTTTGGATCGCCCGGAGAGTTTCCCTCACCCCCTCACCCGTAATGCTCCGGCATATTGGATAGAGTTCCTCCATGAAGTTATGCATTTCTTTGCCTAACTCCTCACCTCTCGATGCCTCTTGTTGGTCAGCAAATGTCATGATTTCAATGACCCGTTTATGACAAATGCCGGCCAAGTTCGATCCTTCTCCGACATGACCGAGATAGGTGCTGGCCAGTCAATCTTGAACGCTGGATCATCCCATCGGAATCCTCGAGCGCTGGCAGGCATGTAGAATTCCGACATGTGGTACGACACTTCACTATTTTGCTCGAGTGTGAGAAACCCATGGGCACAATTTTTCGGAATATAGACGGCTCGGCGAGAGTCTGCTGATAGTGTTATCGCCACGTGCTGACAATATGTGGGCGATGCAGGCCGTAAGTCGACAACCACATCATAGATGGTCCCCGTGGTACATCGGACCAATTTCACTTCCTCATTCGGAACTGCTTGATAGTGCATCCCACGCAGGGTTCCTCTGTGGGTATTCACTGAAACACTCGATTGAACCCACGTGACGGCAAGACCCTGCTCCTGGAACTCCTTTTGGCACCATGTCCTTGCGAACATGCCACGTTCATCTCGTGCCGGTTCAGGATCAATTACGAATACACCCTCGAGGGCGGTTTCCGTGAAGATCATGAATACACTTGTACTTCAGGAATCGGAACGACAAACTTCCCTCCCCACTCCCGAATGTAGCTCATCTGCTGCATGACTTCCTCCCGGATATTCCAGGGCAGAATCAAGAGATAGTCAGGATGTGTCTGGGAAACTCGTTCCGGCTCATAAATCGGGATATGGACCCCGGGCAGAAAATGGCCTTGCTTATGGGGGCTTCGGTCGACGGTGTAGTCAATGAAGTCCGTCCGAACGCCGCAATAGTTGAGCAGCGTATTGCCTTTTGCCGGAGCTCCGTAACCGACAACGCGCTTGCCTTCCTGTTTGGCAGAGATCAGAAATGAGAGCAGCTGCCTCTTCGTTGACTCGACCTGCGGACCAAATGAAAGATAGTGACTCAGCTTATTAAACCCCGTCGTCTCTTCTCGTAATTTCAGCTCCCTGACCCTCGTCTCGGTAGGTTTGGACGTATCGTTATCATGGCACGCATAGATTCGGAGAGATCCGCCATGGGTCGATAATTCTTCCACATCGAACAGTTTCATTCCATGACGCGCAAACACCTGTTCGACGGCTATACACGAAAAATAGGAAAAGTGTTCGTGATAGATCGTATCAAACTGATTCTGCCGCATGAGCTGAAGGAGATGGGGGAATTCCATCGTGATCAGACCCGTTGGATTCAGCAGCATCTTGAGTCCCCTCACGAAATCGTTCAAATCAGGGACATGAGCCAGCACGTTGTTTCCAACAATAAGATCAGCGCCCCATCCTTCAGCGGTTAAGTCGAGCGCGGTCTTCTCCCCAAAGAAAGCCACCTTGGTATTGATCCCCTTCTTCTTCGCGACCTCAGCTACATTTGCGGCAGGCTCAACTCCTAGCACAGGAATGCCTCGCGATACGAAATTCTGCAGAAGATATCCGTCATTACTGGCGATCTCCACAACTCTAGAACGATGATGCAGTTTGAACCGTGCCACGATCATGTCGACATAGGCTCGCGCGTGAGCCAACCACGAATCTGAAAAGGATGAGAAATAGGCATAGTCAGAAAAAATATCGTGCGGGCTTGAGAACTGCTCCAGTTGGACCAGCAGACACGTTTCACAAACATATACGTGTAACGGATAGAAGGCCTCCATACGATTCAGCTGCTCGGGTTTGAGATAAGAATTGGCCAACGGAGACATGCCAAGATCGACGAACGTGCTCTTCAGCATCGTACCGCATGACCGACACACTGATTGTCCCATGCTGGTGTCCCCTCCTACGTACGAACGATGATGTGCCGGGATCGACGCCCGACGCGACAACCGAATACATCTTCAGCCATTGGTTCGCTCTTTCCAGACGAGTTCGTCAGTCAGTTGTCCGTTCTCCCTTAGTCGCTTTAACGTAACGAGTCGTATCAAATCACCGGTCCGGAACTCTTGATCGCGAAACCGCATGGCGATGAGCCCATCATGGAGGTTCTTCACGGCGCTTTGAAGATCAACCATAGGGAGAAATCCTTGCGCCAACTTAGTGAACTTGTCAAAATTCACTCGGTATGAGCGCTTATCTGGCTGCGCATCTTTGTTGATCGACACCTCAACATTCGGCACAAGATTGGCCACCGCATCCGCCAAATCCTTCACCTGATAATTCCATGTATCACTTCCCACGTTCACTGTCAGAAAGGTCCCACCATCCCGATGGCCTCGTCGCACTGCCCAATCGATCGCTCTGGCCATGTCCTGAACGTGAATCAGCGGGCGCCATGGTGTCCCATCGCTTAGGATATTGATGCGCTTTGTGGCAACCGCGCTTGCCACAAAATCATTCAGTACAAGATCGAGTCGAAGCCTATCGCTCATTCCGCAGGCCGTTGCAAATCGGAGGCAAGTTGCCGTGAATGTCTCTGATCCAAGCGAGGCCAGATCTTGCTCGGTTCGGACTTTCGATTTCGCGTACGCCGTAAGAGGATTCAGAGCATCTTCTTCTCGACGGGGACCACCTTCGGCGAATCCGTACACGCTGCAGCTTGATGCAAACACAAACGCTTTAACCCCCGCTCGCTTTGCCTTCCCGGCAAGATCGATACTCGCTCGATGGTTTATATCGAGGGTAACCTTTTCAAAAGTGGCGCCCATCGGATCGTTTGAGATGGCACAGAGATGCACGATAGCGTCGATTCCTTGCAGAATCTGCTCAGGAACATGTCGGATATCGCCGAAATATTGCTGATCAGCCTGACTTTCAGGGAGTCGGGAAACACCTGTGAGACAATGCGCAAAATAGCCCATATCGTAGCCGATGAGCGTAGCCTGAGGATGCGATTCCCGCAATCGGCGCAGAACCAATGGACCTACATACCCCATGTTGCCGGTGATCAAAATTCTCATGTCCTACTCCACGATTTAGCAACCCTGCCGTGTCAACAGACACCTCTTGGGTATATACCCTATCAGGGTGCTGAACGAGACTGCTCTCGCCAAACGACTCCAAGATTCCGGATACCCTAGAACGAAATGTACACCTCGTGCTCTATTTATTAACTAGCTGTATAAAACGATTCTGGATTTTCAGGTCCTTTTCAAAGCTACGGCAGAAAGAATGCGATGACTGGAGAATTAAGGTACTTACCATATCTTCCATGGGGCCTTTGATGACTGCCACAGTTCTTCTAAATAATTCTTCTCTTTCAGCGTATCCATACAGGACCAGAAGCGACCATGCCGATAACCCATTAACTGGTTAGCTTTCGTGAGCTGTTCGATCGGCCCTCTCTCCCACACGGTCTCATCACCTTTAATGTAGTCAATGGCCTTAGGCTCAAGGACATAGAAGCCACCATTGATCCAGCCTTCATCGCCATGTGGCTTTTCTTTAAAGTCGACTATGTGATCTTGATCAAACACGAGCCGCCCAAACCTAGAAGGAGGCAGGACAGACGTTACTGTTGCCAACTTTCCGTGGGACTTGTGGAACTTAATAGTGGCTTGGATATCGACATCTGAGACTCCATCACCGTACGTAAATAGAAACGTTTCATCTTCGCCTATCCATTTTTTCAGCTGCTTGAGCCGGCCTCCCGTTTGAGTGTGCAGGCCAGTGTCCACGAGATGTACAATCCAGTCCTCATGCCGTCTTCCATCATGAATCGTTGTTTTTCCGCTCCCAAGGTCGACCGAAATATCTTTGTTAAAGGCGTAGAAGTTGAGAAAGTACTCCTTGATCATCTCCCCCTTGTATCCAAGACCAATAATAAATTCCTTGATCCCGTGAGCAGCATAGATCTTCATGATGTGCCACAGGATTGGTTTCCCCCCGATTTCGACCATGGGTTTAGGCCGTAGAGTTGTCTCTTCAGAAAGTCGAGTTCCCATTCCACCCGCAAGAATTATTGCCTTCATACACATTCTCCTTCAGAACCAGCAGAACCAGGCAGATCCCCCATAACCTATCCGATATTGTACTTTAAGAAACCAAGTTGCGTTTGATCAGCACGAAGCGGTGAACCTTACCCTCACCTGGCCTTTACAGGGTGAGATACGTCATAGATCTGGTCCTGGTTTGCTGGCGCTGTCACTAAGCGACCAACTGATAATGGGGGCTATCGCGTTCATGCTGCAGCACATGGAGCGATTTGATCAATATCCACTACAGCTCGCGCCTGGAGCTCAAGTGTGTGGAGTAGAACCATTGCCCTTTGTTGCCCTCGCATTTCCCGCATAAAGACAGCCTCAAGTCCGATGAACGGGCCGCTCTTGATCTGGACAAGTTGACCACTTCTCAGCTCTGTCGGCTTTTCAAGCACATACACTTTAGAGTTTTCCATCCTATTCTTGATTGCGTGAATCATGGCAATGTCGACTTCGACAGGACTGGACCCGAATTCAACGAACTTTCGAACCCCTCTAGCATAGATCACTGTCCGATATTGCTCTGACAGATTGATCCGAACAAATAAATATCCTGGAAAAAGAGGAGCAATTACGGTTTTTATCTTGCGGCGTATAGTCTTCTGTTCTTGCAACAGCGGCAGAAAACACTCTACCCCCATCCGTTCCATGTTCTGCTCGGCTTGCCTTTCATGGTTCGGCTTTGCGCAGACTACATACCAACGCATCTCGGAAGATCTCGATTTGTCCCAGGAAGAATCGCTCATATGGAGGCTTCTCCAATATGTGTAACTTGAGTTCGAAACAGGCTACCGCCCATCCGGTACATACCCGATCTTCCTTCTACAACAAATTGTGGGCACACTTGTCAATCAACCGTGAGGAAGCCGTCGTCGCAGCACAAGAACGATGCCCCAATGGTCAAAGAAATCTTTCTTAACAGGTCATGCGAAGAGCTTGCAAGTCCTGACTGAAAACTAGATAACCCGTGACCGGTATTCGCATGTATGTTGGCTATCTTGCTGATTCCAATAGTCTCTTTCACCACTTGCCCATACCGTTCGGCTCCATACGAGCCACTTTCAAAATTGAGATTCTTCTTCGCACAATCTCACTCTCATTGAAAATCAAAACATAAACTTAAGCCCCACAAAATATACCGCATGACCATTTGAATTCCCGAACGGCAGTCTCCTCGTCCACCGGACCTCAGCCAATGTCGGTGTTTCAGCAATGGTTATCGGTGTCGGCACATAGACTTTCAACACCTGCTCGACGGCTGGAGCTTGATCCATGAGGACCAGCATACCGCCGCTGCTGATATTCAGCGATAGCGCTCTACCATCTCTTGCGGAAATGCTATTCCCCTCTTCCGGAGATGTGATTTGATAAAGGATCGGCCTCAGTAGCGCCGCTCGTTCGCTATGCTTTTCATGGCTGTCCCTTATCGACCATTCCCATTCTATTGGTGTCACTTCGCACCCTCCTTGGCTATAAAACATTGAATATAATTAATTTTTAGTAGTCACATTTAGACAGTGAGGCTAGAATCGACTGGACCTCGGCTAACCATGACTGAAATTCTCCCCATATCTTTCAGAACCTGTGGTGAATATATTTGTTGCAACTTGGATCAACAATACCAATGATGTAGGCTGCTTTCCCAAAGGTATATGTTGACTCCCTCGAAAGGGTTAGGTACTATACCTGCATTGACCTGTGTTAACCCTATCCGAGCTGATCTAATTATCGTTGTCGAGAATCGATACTGGCTCATTCCACAGAAATAGGCTGCCGTCATAGTCTTATGACTGAATCACCAAAAGGTGTTGACCAAACAGATGTGCTTGCTGATCAAAGAGCCGGATCTGGGATTGTGGTGCTATCAGCATCTATGCAACTTCTACATATGAATCGACAAGCTACTGAACTTGCTAAAAAAATCAATGCTGTGGAGCATGGTGGCAATACCGCGATTTCAGCGCGTGGGGTCCTTCCCACAGCCCTGACCGAGCTTTGTGCGGAAATTATTAAAGCCCTTCATATACGCACGGAGGCCAAGGATTGGGAACAATTCGAACTCAAGCGTGTGACTGGTGATCCGAACCAGCCGATTCTTTTGAGGGGATTCGGTTTGCCAGATCGAGGAGGAATTCAGAACGCCAGGCTTGTGGTTACCATGGAGGAGCTGGGGCGAAAACAGAACCTCAATACCGAACATGCTCGAGAACGGTTCCAATTAACAAACCGCGAGCAGTCAGTCGTTGAACACCTAGCAAAAGGGTGGACCAATAAGGAAATCGCTAATGCCCTCCAGATTACTGAACAAACAGTAAAAGAACATATTAAGCACATTATGCGAAAAACGAACGCTACCACCCGGACCGGCATTCTTGTCCAAATCTTCAATTCCTAGTCCTCACGTTCCCCTTTTCTATAGCTTTTTGATTGTGTCAACGGCGCAACAGTGAGTTGAGATTGACACATCTACTGATTAGGAAAATCTTGATATCTTCTCATTTTCCTTGAAATCCAAAAGGTATTTGTCCGGCCTACCACTTGCAGTACCACCCACGGGAGGCAAGTATGCAAGGTATAGTAGCTAAAAGTATAGTGATAGGGCTCCTTGGAGCGGTGGTTCTTACTTCAGGTTGTGCAGCTAGCCCTTCATCCCAGGTAACAGAGCTACAGAACAGCGGTTTCATGTCGCTCTGGAACACCTATGCCGATTGCAAATCTACCTCTGATTTGAGCCAGGCAATGGCAGATCTGAGCCAACTTCGTTCAGCCAGTCAACTGGCCGAGGGAAACGAAGGATTTATCCTTCCACTGCCAACCCATCTTGAGCGCTTGGTTTCCAATCCAACGAGCCGAGTCGCAGTCGATGCAGAGGCTATGGTTGCCGCTTGTGCCCTCCACTCTGGGGAGCTGGCTTTAAATCAAGGACAGACTGATACCGCTCGTGATCTCTTTGTTTCAGTCACCAAGCTTCAGAGAGAAGAAAACTCTTACTACGTTCTTAGAGCAAAGGTTTTTTTGGCAAAACTCGGGCAAGGGATCAACGTTTCGTTCAATACCCGCTAACTATCTCCCTTCTCTCTCCAAAATCCGCGATAAAGCTCGACGTACAGTTTTGCCGATCGTTCCCACGACAGATCGGTATTCATTCCTGTATTGATCAATGACTGCCATGTCTCTTGCTCTTTATACACATAAAGGGAGAGCAGGATCGTGGAAAGCAAGGATTCGGTCGTAGCATCAGTAAAGTGGAAGCCTGTCGCGGACTTGGATCCGACCGTTGACGGACGAAAAGGAACGACTGTATCGGCTAGACCTCCCGTACGACGCACAATAGGTACCGTGCCGTACCGAAGGCTATAGAGCTGACTTAATCCACATGGTTCATAACGGGACGGCATCACTAACATGTCCGAACCAGCCTCAATACGATGCGCCAGCTCTTCATTAAAGCCAAGATGTAGGCCAATCTGATTCGGATATCTCGCCTTGGCTGCAATAAATTGTTGTTCCAAATGGCGATCGCCGGTGCCCAGCACGGCAACTTGTATATCTAGAGACATCAGTTCAGGGATAACCTCTATCAAGAGATCAAAGCCCTTTTGAGACGTCAGCCTGCCAATCACAGCCAAAAGAGGCACCTCAAGAATCGGCAATTCAAGTTCCCGCTGTAACGCTCGCTTGCACACGTGTTTCCCCGACAAATCAGTAGCCATGTACCGCGTGGGCAGACAGGGGTCATGTTCGGGATTCCAAACGGTGACATCGATGCCATTCGTAACACCTTTCACTCCATCCAGGCGGCTCGCCAGTACACCTTCAAGCCCACAGCCGAATTCCGCCGTCATGATTTCCTTGGCATAGGTAGGACTCACCGTAGAAACAGCATCTGAAAAGACAATACCGCCCTTTAGGCAATTGATCGACCCGTAGAACTCCACGCCGCCAGGAGAAAACAATGCCGGAGGGAGCCCGGTCTCGACGAACTGCTGGCCTGAGAATATACCTTGGTACCCAAGATTGTGCAGGGTCAACAGCGTCTTTAGATGTCGGAGCCCCTTGTACTCATGAGGCCGAGCTTTAAGATAGACCGGGCACAATGCAGTCTGCCAGTCATGCACATGCAGCACATCGACCTTCTCTCCTCGCACATCGGCCAGCACTTGCAATACTTCAAGAATCGCGCGGCAAAAGAGGGCAAACCGATTGAGGTTGTCCGGATAATCACGATGGTCCTGTTGGTAGAGCCCCTCACGATCAAAGTAGGGGTCATACCGCACGAAGAGTACTCTCAAACGATGCGAGGCTCCTGTGACCGAGACATGCTCTTCTTCTACCGATACGTCCACCGTCTTCCCACCCAACGCAATAGAGAATCGCATGGTCGGTTGACGAGACTCACGGGTTGCCTGGGTTCGGTACCCCGGCAATAGCAATGTCACCTGATGCCCCAATTTCGTCAACTCGATCGCCAACGCGCCGACCACGTCGGCCAACCCACCCGTCTTCGCGTATGGAACAGCCTCGGAAGCTGCCATCGCGATATGCAAACCATGTGGCAATGTTGAGATCATGAAGAATATCGAGCAGCGGAACTAAGGACGAGAAGGTTCATCGAGCATGGTCTTGAATCGATCCTCATAGGCCCAGGATTTTGCAAGGACCTGTAACTCCTCGGGCTTGAGCTTTTCCTTGTAGACAAGGCGATCATCGAGAAATACCAGTAACCAGCCGCGATCGGGGTATGCGAAGTACACCCCTTCACCTGCATGCACTCCAGCCTTCCACCCTTTAGGCGCTTCTCCCGTGGCCACTCGCGATCGAGGAATGACACTGAAGTCCGGCATCACGAAAAAATAGGTGAACTCACTGTGATAGAGAGGAGGCTTGCCCCAGGCACTTACGACTGCTCCAGCCGTGATTTGATCCAATACAAGATTATCGGCCTGTACCAGCTGTTCTTGCTGCTCCAGCGTCGGCATGCTCTTACAGCCGGCAATCAACAAGAACGCCGAAAGACCGCAGAGACCCAGCACTGTCTTCATCAGGACGATGAGCATGTCGATCACCTTGTATCTTGCCATCACATGAGTCGGCGGGATTTGGATTCGACTGGTTTCACCGGTTGACAGACATCACATTGGCACAACTTTCTCAGTAAAGAATAGGAATAGATGCCGGTCGCATGGCTGTCGCTCCACGTGAACTGGAAGGCGTAGCGGCCAACCGGTTGAATATCCTGCAGCATGATCAAGAGCGGTACATCTTCGGCATTGAGCCGGCGCTCGCCTGTCCACTCATCGACACAGGCAGCACAGGGACAGTGCTGCCGTAAATGGCGAACCGGATAGATGCCCTTATGCCCATCACTCCACTGGATTCCCAATACTCCTTTGTCGAGCCACTCCATATCCCGAGGCTCTAAAGCAGTGCCGGCCATGCGTTCCTCTGTCATCGTGTCTTACTCATCCCGGTGATGCGAGCGACAGAAAATTCACCGGTGGGAGCCGCCGACCGGCTACCACCGTTACATACCCTTCGATCGCTTCCTCCACCTCGTTCCTCACTTGGCCCGTAGCCCGCAACCGCGTGACGATGGTAGGAGCCAGCCGAATGGCTTGCTGGAGAAAAGAGAGGCTGCCTCGTGAAAGTGTGACACAACGCACCTGTTGGCGCGCAGCACACACTAAGCATACGAGGCCTCCAGCGATCGGGGAAAACTGTGGTTCCCCGACGAATCGTGTCTTCCCGCAGGCAGCACAATGATCGGTCTGCGGACGAAACCCCGTGAGTCCCAACAGTCTGATCTGGAAAAGCAACGCCGTAAATGCAGGATCTTCACTTTCGTGAAGCGACATCAGCCCCTGATCCAGGGTATCAAATAAGAGCGGATCCGGATCGCCATCTGGAGTGATTGCCCCCACGACGTTGACCATTCGTGCCGCCGAAGCCATCAAGGTGAGATCTTCCCGCAATATCTGAGCGGATCTCACTAGATCAACATGTGAGATCCGAAGCAGCGAATCCCCGCTCTTTTCAAACAGATTCAAGCGGCACAGACTGAAGGGCTCAAGCGCAGCCCCGAAACGGCTTTTCTGGCGCCGGGCGCCACGAGCCACCCCCCGGATCTTGCCTAAATTCTTTGAATAAAAAGTCACGATTCGATCGGCATCACCCCACTTGCGGCTATGCAAAATGATCGCGGTCGTCTTTATGAGAGGCACGGTCGCTCCCTCCCCCAACCACGGCAGAAACCTGACAATGCGTTGGTTCGCGTCACCGGAGATACTCCAAGAAAAAAGTGGCCAAGGTCAGATAGATCGTAATACCGGTGATGTCGTTGGCCGTCGTGACAAACGGACCGGCTGCAACGGCCGGATCAACCCCTATGCGCTTGAGGAGGATCGGCATAATCGTCGCCATGCTGGTCGACACCAGAAATGCAATGACCAGCGAAGCTCCAACGACCATGCCCAAGAATCCCTGATGTAACACCCAACCAACCAGTGTCAATGTCACGCCGCAAGCCACTCCCATGACCAGACCGATCTTCGCTTCGCGAAAGAAGACAGGCCATACATGGGTGAGTTCTACGGTTCCGGTGGCTAACCCTCGAATAATCAGCGTCGAGGATTGCAACCCCACATTGCCGCCCATCGCCGCGATCACAGGAATAAAACTCACAATCGCCACGACCTCCTGGAGCGTATACCGGAAATACCAGAGAATCGCGCCGGACAAGAGGCTGCCGATCAGGTTGGTAAAAAGCCATGGCAGTCGAAGCTTCGCCGAGCCGATGCTCGAAGACTTCGAGCCCGACTCCTCTTCAATCGCTCCGGCCATCTTCAACATATCCTCGGTCGCTTCCTCCCGGATCACGTCGACCACGTCATCGACCGTGATAATGCCCACCAACTTGCCGTCCCGTTCCACGACGGGAATAGCCAACAAGTTATAACTGGCCACTTGGCGCGCAACTTCTTCCTGGTCCATGTCGATCGTGACACTCATGGCCTCCCGGGTCATGATGTTCTTCAGCGGAGTCGTGGGAGGGACCGTGATGAGTTGCCGGAGCGAGAGGACACCGACTAGGCGATCATCCTTGTCTGTGACATAAATATAGAACACCATTTCCGCATCAGTAGCTTGCTGCAACCGGCGGATCGCCTCCTGCGCCGTGGCGTCTTCCGGCAAGGAAAAGAACTCCGTCGTCATGATCGCCCCGGCCGTATCCTTCGGATATTTGAGGATATCGGCGACCTCGGTCGAATCCTCGGTCTTCATCAGGGCGAGAATTTCTTTGCTGCGCTCTTCGGGAAGGAATCCGAGAATGTAGGCCACATCGTCGGGACCGAGATCTTTTAAGAGCCAGGCAATGTCAGAATGCAACAGATCCGCGACGACTTGTTGAATGCTTTCGCCGTCGAGTTCACTCAACACTTGGCCGCGCTTGCCTTCTCCGCGGACCAGCTCGAAGATTTCCCGCTTTTCTTTCGGCGATGACAGGTGGGTCACGACTTTGGCGATATCGGCAGGGTGCATGCGCCCTAGCATCTTGGAAAGGTTCGTGATCGCTCCTCGCCGCAGTAACTTCTGGACGGACTGGATGACGATATCCGACTTCGTCTGCCCACGCTCGGCCTGATCACGCAGAACCTCGCGCAGCACATCCCGCTCAGAGGGGCGAGGGCGCTGATCCGGTACGCGTGACTCCGTTGGTCGTTCCGTCGGCTGCATAATTCTCTAGTACCCCAACTGCACCAACGCCTGCTCGTCCTCACGCCAGGCTTTTCTGACTTTCACCCATAGCTCAAGAAACACTTTCATGCCGAATAGTCGTTCCATATCTAGTCTGGCTCGCGTCCCGATCAATTTCAAACGCTCCCCCTGTTTGCCTATCAGGATGCCCTTCTGCGTCTCTCGCTCAACGACAATCGAAGCCCGAATCTTCGCGAGTTTGCCCTGTTCGACGAACTCATCGATCTCGACCGCAACAGCATGCGGCACTTCCTCCTCCGTCTCCTGCAACACCTTCTCACGGATCATTTCCGCCGCCAGCGTCCTCATCGTCTGATCTGTGATGACATCGTCATCGTACGCTCCTTCTCCGGAGGGAAGATAGGGAACCGTGACCGCCAGCAACCGATCCACATTGTCGTCTCCCTGTGCGGAAACCGGCACGACCTCCGTCCACGCGAACAGCTTGGCATATCGATCGATGATGGGGAGCAGCTTATGCTTGTTTACGAGGTCAATTTTCGTGACGACAAGGATCACCGGCCGCGGATGTTTCGCAAGCGCCTCCTTCATATATTTAATGGCCGTCATATCTCCCGGACCCGGAAGGCTCGTCGCATCCATGAGCATGTACAACAGATCCGCGTCTTCCAAGGTTTCCACGGCGGTTCGAACCATTCGGCGATTCAGCAAATGCTCGGGCTTATGAAGGCCGGGCGTGTCGAGAAACGCAATCTGGGCTCCTTCCGCATGCACGACGCCCATAATTCGTGTCCGGGTGGTTTGAGGCTTACTCGACACAATCGAGACTTTTTCACCCAACAAATGATTCAGCAACGTCGACTTGCCGACGTTGGACCGTCCAATGATGGCTACCGTTCCGAACTTCATGGCCTCGACGAGGGCTCCTGTTTCTTTATAGTTTCCGGTACAAGCTGATAGACCGTCTCTCCTTTGCGCACATAGCCCAACTGTTCTCGAGCCAACTGTTCGATTTTGGCTGGGTCATGCTGCAGACGAGTGATATCCTGCTGTAAGGTCGCATTTTCTCTGCGCAAGGCCGACAACTCTTGTTCCAGACTCGTCGCATGATCCCTCATGGAAAGATAGCGTGTCAGGCCCATTTCCCCGGAGAACAGCGCCACGAGCAGCCAGATACATCCCGCAGCCCCAATCACTTGCATCACGGCAAAGAGACGCCCCCGCCATTCCAGCCACTGTCGGCCACGATTCTGCTTGATGATCATCTGCGCGTCCATCGACGATAAAACCAGTTATGCCCTCACGGGCACTGCTTCCCGGCCACGATACAGCGCGGCGGCCCCCAGCTCTTCTTCAATCCGGAGGAGTTGATTATATTTCGCCACTCGATCTGTTCGGGATAACGATCCTGTCTTGATCAGTCCGCTGTTCGTCGCGACCGCCACATCCGCTATGGTCGTGTCTTCGGTTTCACCGGACCGGTGTGAAATGATCACCGTGTAACCTGACCGCTTTGCAAGCTCGATCGCATCCAAGGTCTCCGTCAATGTTCCAATCTGATTGAGCTTGATCAGGATGGAATTCCCGATTCCTTCCTTGATACCCTTCGAAAAGATCTCCACGTTGGTGACGAAAATGTCGTCGCCGACAAGCTGCACCCTCTTCCCCAGTTTTTCCGTGAGCATTTTCCAACCCTTCCAATCCAGTTCACTCAGACCGTCTTCGATCGAGAGGATCGGATAACGATCCAGCAGTGTGCCATAGTACGCAATCATGGCTTCCGACGAGCGTTCCGGGTTCTTCTCCGCTTCCAGGACATACCGTCCCTTGTCATAGAACTCGCTCGCTGCACAGTCCAGCGCCAGTGCGATATCTCGCCCGGTCTTATAGCCGGCCTCTTCGATCGCCTGAGAAATCAGGCTCAGCGCTTCCTCATTCGACTGCAGATCCGGCGCGAACCCGCCTTCATCCCCCACAGCCGTGTTGAGCCCTTTCTTCTTCAAGAGGGACTTCAGCGAATGAAAGACCTCGGTGGCCATTCGGAGTGCTTCGCTGAACCGGGCGGCACCCACCGGCATGATCATGAACTCTTGAAGGTCCAACCGATTGTCGGCATGAGCTCCACCGTTGATAATGTTCATGAGCGGGACCGGAAGCACTCGGGCATTACTCCCTCCCAGATAACGATAGAGCGGCTGCCCCGTTTCATTCGCGGCTGCCTTCGCCACAGCCAGCGACACCCCCAAGATTGCGTTCGCCCCCAGCTTACTCTTCGTCTTCGTTCCATCTAAGGCAATCATGACTCGATCGACGCCGGCTTGATCAAACGCCTCTTTTCCAAGCAACTCGGGCGCGATGACCTTACTGATATTCGCCACAGCCTTCGTGACACCTTTCCCCATCCAGCGTTTCTTATCGCCGTCGCGAAGCTCGATCGCTTCCTTTTCCCCCGTTGATGCGCCTGACGGCACCGCCGCCCGTCCCTTCGCACCGCTTTCAAGCGTGACCTCAGCTTCGATCGTCGGATTACCCCGTGAATCGATGATCTGCCTGCCCTTGATTTCTCGAATCGCGCTCATACTCCCCCACCTTCCTCTTTCAAAGCGATTGTTCTATTCAATTCCTGAGTTTCTTCAACGCGAGCAGTTAGGGAATGACCAGGTGGGCTCCCACTGCGCGCATGCAAGGAGCACCGCCCATCCTGATAGAAATCCGTTCGATCCAGTGTGCGCCTTGCGCGAGCATAGGAGTCTACCTGGTCATTCCCAATCCCTCATCATCCCAACTTCTTTTTCAACAACTCATTCACCTTTCCTGGATTTGCTTTCCCCCCGCTCGCCTTCATGACCTGCCCGACGAGGAAACCCAGTATTTGTTGTTTGCCTTCCTTGAACTGCGCGACCTGGGCTGGATTCTTGCTCAGCACTTCATCGATCATCCTCTCCAATACGCTTTCATCAGAGACCTGCGTCAGACCCTTTTCTTGAACAATCTGCTCAGGCGCTTTTCCGCTGCTATAGAGCTCCGGGAACATATCTCGAGCCACCTTTAGACTGATCGCGCCTTTGTCCACCATCTGTAATAGGCTGACTAGACGCTCAGGACTGACCGGTGAGGCGCTGATATCCGTCCCGGAGTTGTTCAACTCTCTCGTCAATTCCCCCATCACCCAGTTGCTCACGGTTTTCGGTTGATTAAACTGCTTCACACTGCTCTCGAAATAGTCCGCCATTCCCTTCGACGCCGTTAACACCGCCGCATCGTATTCCGGCAATCCATACGCCTCGACAAACCGGCGCATGCGCACAGCCGGCAACTCCGGCAACGATGACGTGAATCCCTCAATCCATTCCTGCTCCAGCTTCAACGGCACCAGATCCGGATCCGGGAAGTAGCGATAGTCATGAGCCTCTTCTTTGGAACGCATGACGGCCGTTTCGCCACGATCGATATTCCAGAGCCTGGTTTCCTGGCGAATCTTGCCGCCTTCGTTCAAGACCTTGGTCTGTCGCTTGACCTCATAGTCGATCGCATCCTTCACATACTTGAAGGAATTGATGTTCTTCAGCTCGACCTTCGTCCCAAACTCTTTCTGTTCCACCGGACGGAGCGACAGGTTCGGCTCACACCGAAAGCTCCCCTCCTCCATGTTGCCGTCGCAAACTTCAAGATACATCAAGATGTCCCGCAGTCCCTTGAGGTACGCCACCACTTCATCGGCTGACCCCATATCGGGTTCCGTGACAATTTCCAGCAGCGGCGTGCCGGCGCGATTCAAGTCCACACGGCTTTCCCCCGTGCCGGTTCCATGCGTGTTCTTGCCGGCATCCTCTTCGAGATGGGCTCGGCGTATGCGGACTCGCTTGATCTCTCCGGCGGCGGCAATCTCAATCCAACCATGTTGGCAGATGGGAAATTCGTACTGAGAGATCTGGTATCCCTTCGGCAAATCCGGATAGAAATAGTTTTTTCTCGCAAATTGGTTATTTGCCGTGATCGTACAGTTCAGCGCCAGACCCGCGCGGACCGCCATTGCGATCGCTGTCCGGTTGATGACGGGTAAGCTGCCCGGCAGACCGAGGCAGACCGGGCATGTCTGGCTGTTGGGCGACGACCCGAATGTCGTGCCGCACCCGCAGAACATTTTGGATTGGGTCCGGAGCTGCGCGTGGACCTCCACTCCGATGACCGTTTCAAAGATCATCCTCGGTTCGGTCCCTCCTCCTGGATGCGGCCACGCTCGCGTTTCATCGCTTCGCGTCCCGCATCGAACGCCTCGCGCAGGACCGACCGCTTCGTTTCAACAAACTCTTTACCTTGATCGACGACTTCCTCAAACGCCTCTCCGGCCCGCCCGGCGAGATCGCGTAGATCGGTTTCAGCTCGACGGGCATACCCGCGCAGTCGATCGCGTGATTCGCTCCCTGATTGTGGCGCCAATAACAGCGCTGCGACAGCGCCCAGCGCTGCACCGCTTAAAAAAGCCAGCAGGACCGCTGCCGATGTTCCTCGATCATCCGCCATTGTGTGTCCCTCCTTCTTGTCTCATCCGTTCTCGCACGACTTGGGTGGCGGCCTTAAATCCCGCCACCATACTTGCCACGTTCGTCAACAGCGTGCCGCTCGATCCGCGAATGATGTTATGGACTTGTTGCACGGACTCACCGACTTCCCCCACGGCATGGAGCAATACTGCCGCATGTTCCGTGCTTTCACGAACCTGATTCGTCACTTCGTTCAAGTTCTGGCTCATGGTCCGTAGTTCCGCCACAAGCGCCGGCACCTCAACGTTCATCTTCGACAGCAGCTGTTCCGATTCGGCGACCGTCTTACGAACTTGCATCAAGACCGGCACGAGATACCCGACCAGTACCACGAAGGCGATCGCCACGAGGAGTGCAGCGAGTTCAACGATGCTCATAGCAGCCAATCCTCCTGGTCTTTCATCCCGTACATCCTCTCCCTTGCCACTCTCCGTCAGGTTCTTACCGTATCACCGGCCTTTTGAGATGCCATTGCGTCGATTGCTCATAGGCGTGCGCGGCTCGAAGCACTGTTTCTTCCTCGAACGCCCGCCCGATCAGCTGCAATCCGATCGGAAGCCCCGCCTTGCTGAACCCACAGGGGAGGGCAATCGCCGGCAGACCCGCGAGATTCACCGAGATCGTGAAGATGTCCGATAGGTACATTTGCAGAGGATTTTCGCTCTTTTCTCCCAACTTGAAAGCCGGTGTCGGAGTAGCAGGGGTCACGATCACATCGACATCTTTGAATGCCGCCGAGAAATCCTGGCAGACCAGCGTGCGGACAGCTTGCGCCTTTCCATAATACGCATCGTAATACCCGGCGCTGAGGACATACGTCCCCAGCATGATTCGCCGTTTCACTTCCGGCCCGAACCCCTCCTGCCGCGTCTTCATGTACAGTTCGAGCAGATCTTTGGTCTCTTTGGCACGCAACCCAAACTTCACCCCATCGAAACGGGCAAGATTCGAGCTGGCTTCCGCCGTTGCGATCACATAGTAGACCGCCACCGCAGCATCGGTCCTCGGCAGCCGGATTTCCTTGATTTCAGCTCCCAGATGCTTCAACTCGTCGATAGCAGCTCTGACTGCCTGCTCGACTTCGGGATCCAGGCCTTCGGTGAAGAATTCCACCGGCACGCCCACCCTCAGAGATTTGACATCCCGCTTTTGCAACGCCTTCATGTAATCCGGCACCGGGCGATCGACCGACGTGGAATCCATTGGATCATGGCCAGCAATGGCTTGAAGGAGAAACGCCGCATCGAACACATTTCTGGTAATCGGGCCGATTTGATCCAGCGAGGAAGCAAACGCCACCAAGCCGTACCGAGACACCCGTCCATAGGTCGGCTTCAGTCCCACCACGCCACAGAAGGCCGCCGGCTGCCTGATGGAACCTCCGGTATCCGATCCAAGTGCGGCCACGCATTCCTCTGCCGCCACCGCCGCCGCGGACCCTCCGCTCGACCCTCCCGGCACACAGTGCACATTCCAGGGATTCCGGCTGGGTCCAAACGCCGAGTTTTCCGTAGACGATCCCATCGCGAACTCATCCAAGTTCGTCTTGCCCAACAAAATGTACTCCTGTGCCCGCAACTTGGCGACGACCGTGGCATCGTACGGTGGCACGAAATTCTGCAGCATTCGAGAGCTGCACGTCGTGGGAACGCCGTTCGTACAGATATTATCCTTGACGGCAAGGGGCATTCCGGTGAGCGGCTGGGTCTTTCGCCAGTCCTTGAGTTTCCGGTCTAAATCCTCTGCCTGCGCGAACGCGGCTTCTTTCGTTTGAGTGACGAAGGCTTTGATCTTCGGCTCCACCTGGCTAAGACGCAGGAAGTAGGCGCGCACGATCTCCGTCGCCGTGACTTCCCCTGCCTTGAATTGTTTGTGAAGCTCGAAGAGAGTCAGTTTGTGGAGGGACATCGTTTCTCCGCTGCCGCCACGCGACCAACCATCGGTCGGCCGGAGTGTCGACTTCTCCTGTCGTCCGAGTTCCCTGGTTGGTCAGCGCACGGTCACGATGTGATTCTTTTCGTCCACTCGAACGATCTTCGGCGCGTGCTTCTTGATTTCTTCGTCGCCGTAATATTCGTAACAAAAGATGATGATCTGATCTCCGACTGCCGCTTTTCGCGCCGTAGGCCCGTTCAAGATGATATCTCCCTTTCCCCGCGTGCCGTTGATGGCATAGGTCATGAATCGCTCGCCGTTATTCAGGTTCGAGCAAATAATGGCTTCATAGGGGAGGATACCAGCGGCCTCCATCAAATCTTGATCGATAGTCAGGCTGCCTTCGTACTCAAGATGCGCACCCGTCACCGTGGCGCGGTGAATTTTCGAACGTAGCATTTGTCGAAACATGTATCTGTTCGTCATTCGTCATCCGTCACTCGTCATTCGCGGCACGCCGCGTATGAACTGGACGCTTGACGGTTAACGCTCCTCTAGAATTTTAGGCACTACGAAGCCGTCCGCTTCACGTTGCGGCGCATTTGCCAACGCCTGGTCCTGTGCGAGGGACGGACGCACGACATCATCCCGAAACACATTCACTTGGCCCATGACCGTTGCAGTCGGTTCGATTCCGGTTGTCTCGTACTGGTTCAACTTGTCGACGTGCGTAAGAATCTCGCTCAACTGTTTGGCAAAGGTCTCTTTCTCGGCGGGCGTGACAGCCAATCGTGCCAACTGCGCCGCCTTTTCCACATTCTGCTGCGTAATCTCCACGTCTTCCTACTTCCCCTCTTCAAAGGATGTTCAAAATGGCCTTCGTCTCACCCACCCACCCCTGCGCGCCAAGACGCGCATCTCACCGAACACGGCCGCAGGGAGTCTCGCGACTGAGGGGTACTTTCTGAAGTACCTCGCAGGGAGAAAGACGACCGAGAACGCCGCTGGAGACCATTTTCAACATCCGTCTACTCCACTGTCACGCTTTTTGCCAGGTTCCTCGGCTGATCCACATCCGCGCCGCGCAGCACCGCTATATGATACGCAAGGAGCTGAAGCGGGATCGTAAACAGAATCGGTGAAATCAGCGGATGGGTGTCCGGCACCGTGAACACGGCATCCGCGATCTTGCCAAGCTCCCGCTCGCCTTCGGCCACGAAGGCAATCACCGGAGCGTGCCGCGCCTTGACTTCCATGAGATTGCTGACCGTTTTGTCGTAGAGCCGGTCCCGAGGCGCCAAGACCACAACCGGCATATCCTTATCGATCAGCGCGATCGGACCGTGCTTCATCTCGCCCGCCGCATAGCCTTCGGCATGGATATACGAGATTTCTTTCAGCTTCAACGAGCCTTCCAGTGCGATCGGATAGTTGATGCCTCGCCCTAGGAACAGAAAGTTCCGCTTCTTATAATAGCGCTTGGCAATCGCCACGATTTCAGCTTCTCTCCGCAGCACACTCTCCACCAATACCGGCAACCGCACTAACCGGTCGAGCCATGCTTTGCCGTCCGCTATCTTCATCACATTACGAACTCGCGCAAAATGCAATGCCAGAAGATAGAGGGCGGTGAGCTGGGCGGTGAAGGCCTTGGTCGACGCGACACCGATCTCGGGCCCGCAATGGGTGTACAGTACCCCATCGGACTCCCGCGCCAAGGTGCTCCCGACCACATTCACGATCGAGACGACGCGTGCACCTTTTCCCTTCGCCTCTCGCGCGGCAGCCAGCGTATCGGCCGTCTCACCGGACTGAGAAATCGTAATGAACAAATCTTTCTTGCCGACGAGCGGGTCACGATATCGAAACTCGCTGCCGATATCCACCTGCACCGGAGTGCGGACCATTTCTTCAAACAAATATTTCCCCACCTGCCCTGCATGCCAGGAGGTGCCGCAGGCCACGATCCAGATTCGCTCAACGGCGACGAACTCCTCCGGCGTCAGCCCAATATCAGGCAGGTCCGCTTCACCGGTCTCATACGAGTACCGTCCCCGCATCGTATCCAGGATCGTCTGCGGTTGTTCGTGAATCTCCTTCAGCATGAAATGCGGATACCCGCTCTTTTCCACCGCCGATGCGTCCCATGTAATCGTTGACGGCTTTCGCAACACGGCATGGCCGTCGACGTCGGTGAGATCCACCCGGTCTTGAGTGACGACCGCCACATCTCCTTCTTCGAGATAGGTCACTTCCCGCGTGTGCGCGAGCATCGCCATGACATCCGAGGCAACATAGGACGCCTGATTGGTCCGCCCGACGACCAGCGGGCAACCAGAACGCGCGGCAATCAAGGTACCGGGCTCCCGCTCGGAAATCACGGCTAATGCATAACTACCCTTGACATCTTTGGTCGCCAACCGCACGGCATCGGCCAGCTTGTTCTCTTTCTGAAGATACTTGTCGATCAAATGCGCGACAACTTCCGTATCGGTTTCCGATTCGAACTTGTAGCCGTCTTTTTCCAACTGCTGTTTCAGCTGCTGATAGTTTTCAATGATTCCGTTGTGCACCAACACGCAGCCTTTCGACCGATGCGGATGGGCATTCTGTTCCGACGGTTTCCCATGAGTCGCCCAACGGGTGTGGCCGATTCCCACCGTCCCTTTGAGCTCGTTGGCTTTGAGCGAATTTTGAAGATTGACCAGTTTGCCCACGCTCCGTCTGACAACAATCTTTCCCCCCTGCATGACGGCTACTCCCGAGGAGTCGTAACCGCGATACTCCAGCTTCGCCAATCCCCCGATGAGAATCGGAACCGCATCCTGATTGCCGACGTATCCGATAATTCCACACATGACGGTTGCTCCAGGTCTAACTAGGCTGACCGGCAGACCACCACTCTCCCACCGTGATCAGCGTTTCGATGACTTCGCGCGTCCCTTCTTCAAGTTGCTCGAATTTTTTTCGGTCTTTTGTTTGCTCGAACTGTCGGAAGTCTTCGTTGAGTCCTTGCTCGATGTACCGGCAACCAGCAACATCCGCCGTTTGATTGCCCACCCCACTCTATTCACCTGCCCCACACGGGCAATTGCCAAGGAGTCTGGGGGTACATCTTGTGTGACAGTCGATCCAGCCGCAATGATCGCCCCTTCCCCGATGGTTATAGGCGCAATGATTTGAGTGTCACTCCCTACAGACGCATGATCCCCAATTACCGTCTGATGCTTCTTCACACCATCATAATTCACCGTGATCGTCCCGGCCCCTATATTGACGCCTTTACCGATTCGTGCGTCGCCGAGATACGTAAGGTGATTTGCTTTTGATCCTTCGCCGAGCTCGGCCTTCTTCATCTCGACGAAGTTTCCGATCTTCGCCTTCCGTCGCAGGATCGCCCCCGGCCTCAAGTGCGCGAACGGCCCCAGATGCGCTTCGTCGTCGACTTGTGACTCGCGTAGCACGCAATGATCGAGAATCTCCACATTGTTTCCGATCACGGAATCTGAAACGCGGACTCCAGAGTAGATTGTCGTCCCCTCGCCGATAATTGTTTTGCCTTCGAGACTCACGTGTGGGTAGAGCACGGTATCTCTTCCAATGGCGACTTCCGCATCAATCCACACGGAGTCGGGATCCCGCATTGTGACTCCGGCTTCGAGCCAGCGCTCGCGGATCTGCTGTCTGATGACGTGCTCTGCAGTCGCCAACTGTTGTCGAGTGTTGATACCCAATCCTTCATCGGGATCTTTGAGAGTCACAGCGGCTACACGCCGCCCTTGCGCCACGGCCATCCGCACAATATCGGTCAGATAGTATTCACCCTGAGCATTATTAGGTTCCAGTTTATCGAGCGCATCGAAGAGAAACCCTCCGGACACGACGTACGTACCCACATTGATTTCGTTGGTGGCCCGCTCTGCTTCGGCTGCATCTCGATCTTCGACAATCTTGAGCACCTCGCACGAAATCACTCCATCGGCTTTTGGGCTGGACTCCCGACGAATGACCCGTCCATACCCACTGGGATCATCGAGCCTCGCCGTGAGAATGGTCACCGATGCGCCTTGCGACTGATGAACTTGCAAGAGTTCGCGCGCAGTCTGCTCTTTTAGTAACGGGGTATCACCGTTTAAGATGAGGTAATCGGTCGGGAGTGCCTCCTTACCCACGAAAAACACGGGACGGCTCTGCATGACGGCATGGCCGGTTCCGAGTTGTTCGGCCTGTTCGACGATGCTGACCGCTTCCCCCCCCGGCTTGTCCGCAATGCCTTCTTCGATGACTTGCCGAACCCTGTCGGCCTGATGTCCGACCACCACCGCAATCCGATGACCCGCTACCTGCAACGCCACATCGACAGCGTAGAGAACCATCGGACGTCCTGCGACGTGATGCAGGACTTTCGCTTGGGTGGACCTCATCCGCTTGCCCAACCCGGCCGCCATCACGATCACGCCTAAGCCGGAAATGCGGGAAAGTGTTGTGTGTTCGCCTGCTGACTGTTTCATCTCAGAAGATGAGTGTATCTCATCAGAGTATCGGGAATCTTTTTATCCGATCGGCACACCGGCCTCCGGCTGTTTGACCTGATTCCACTTCGTTTCCGCGTTCAGGGCCGCCACCATCGCGGCGGACGGCGTATAAAGACCGCCAGAGACAATCAGTTTCATCGCTTCCTCGATACTGATATCAACGGATGAGACTTCCCGTTCCGGCACTAACAGAAAATATCCCGACGTCGGATTCGGTGAGGTGGGCACATATACATGAATCAGCGCATCCTGACCCAATGCCGTCGTCTCACCTTTCGTCATGCCGGTCACGAACGCGAAACAATAATGGCCGTTCTTCGGGAATTGAATCAAGACGACCCGCCGATACGACCCTCGCTCCGAAAATGAAAGAATATCCATCATGGACTTCAACGTGGAATAAATCCCCCGGACGAGGGGCAGCCGGTTCAGCCAATCCTCCCAGTGACTGACGATCTGGCGCCCGATAAAGTTGGCCGCAAATAACCCGACCAAAAAGATGAGCAGAACCAGGGTAATAATCCCCAATCCAGGGATGTAATGATCAGGCACCAGTTCCGCGACCGCGTCCCCCAGGATACCGTCCACCGCGATGAACAGGGTCTTGAGAACGAGAATAGTGCCCCAGATAGGGGTGACAAGAAGAAGGCCCGTCAAAAAATACCGTCGCAGAGCGGTCTTGAGCATGACTCACCAGCACCCCGGTCAAAGGGAGAACATTCAGCAGCTCATCTTACAGAGTTCCAGACCGGCCTCGCAAGCGTTTTATTGTAAATTTCAAAGGGTTATGCACTTAAGCCGGACGAATTTCTGAGGGGTACCGGTCTTGCTATTCACCCTGGCCTGACATAGGATCACTCCCCGATCGGGGTTGAGACGAACATCGCTCATGGGTAAGGCATCCAGAAAATCGACGGGCATCTTCATTACGCTGGAAGGCGGTGAAGGAAGTGGGAAAACGACGCATGCCCTCCTGCTCTGCCAATGGCTGATCGCACAGGGCTTAAACGTGCTTCAAACAAGAGAGCCAGGAGGTACCCCTCTTGCTGAGCAGCTCCGCACTATCCTTCTTGATAGTCCCGCTGAATCCATTGCCTCAGAAACGGAGGCCTTGCTCATTCTTGCGGCAAGGCGCCAACATGTGGATCACGTCATCAAGCCTGCGTTAGCGCAAGGAAAGACCGTCGTCTGCGATCGATTCTCAGATTCGACAATGGCCTATCAGGGGTATGGACGCGGGCTGGACCTTCGAGCATTACGCACCATGAATGGCTGGGCAACCGGAAAGCTGGTCCCGCATCTTACCCTGCTCTTCGACGTGCCTGTTGCCGTAGGACTCAAGCGTCGGCGAGGCGAAACCTCCACGCAAAATCGACTGGATCGAGAGACCGAACGATTTCACGAGAGTGTGCGAAGAGGGTTTCATGCCTTAGCAAAGCAAGAACCTCGGCGCATTATGATGATCGATGCTTCTCTATCCATAGAATCGGTCGAACGCGAAGTAGAATCCCGCGTCACCAACTGGCTCAAAACCCACCGTTCCCAAAAGCCAAGGCGTCGATAGCCCATGCCCTTCGCTGATATCACAGGCCACGAGCAACCCATTTCCTTACTCCAGGCAAGCATACGTAGCGAACGACTGGCCCATGCGTATCTGTTCCATGGCGAAGCCAGGATCGGAAAGTTCATGACCGCTGTGCGATTGGCTCAAGCCTTGAACTGTGAGCAGCCCGCTCACGCGGATAATTTGGATAGCTGCGGCCGTTGCCGATCCTGCTTGCAAATCGCCGCACGGACTTATCCGGACTATTCGGTCATCGAGCCCGATCCGGAGTCGGCCACACCGCAGATCAAGATTGAGCAGGTACGCGAGATCGAACAGCAGTTCGTCTATCGACCGCTGATCGGTGAACGAAAGATCTGTCTGATCGACGACGCCGATCGGCTGACCATCGGGGCGGCTAACGCGCTCCTCAAGACCCTGGAAGAACCTCCTGGCCATAGTCTTTTCGTCTTGACTACGAGCCGGCCTCATGCGCTCCCGATCACCATTCGATCGCGCTGCCAAGCGCTCCGTTTCACCACACCCGCCCGCACACAAGTCGAAGCGGCGCTGATACTCACGCGAGAGCTCTCCCCTGCCGATGCGCGTTTCCTCGCAGTGCTTACCGATGGACGTATCGGGGAAGCTCTCACGACGAATGTTGCGGAAGTTCGAGCACGGCAACAAGAGTGCTTGGCATTGGTGAAGCCGGAATCTTTGACATCGAGCACCACCGTCCTCTCCGCAGCCGAGAGCCTGGCCAAGACAGACCGGGGAGAGGAGACGCTCAACTGGCTCGCTCGATGGATCCGCGATCTGGTCATCGTCATCGTGGGAGGAGATCACGACCAGATTCTTCACGTCGATCAACTTGCCGAATTGCGTCGATACGCCCAACGAGCAGACATCGACACCCTCCTCCATCTCTTGAATGACATCGAGCGCATCGAGCAGCAAGCGACGCGCCATTTGAACATGCAGATGGCGCTGGAGACCACGTTTCTTCGCCTGCGCGAAGCGCTTGGACTGGTTCCGGCTGGAGCCTCCGCCTAGCAATAAATACTGCCAACCTGATATCTTGCCTTCATCGTGGCACAAGATAACACCTTTTACATCACCACCCCGATTTACTACGTTAACGACGTCCCGCATATCGGGCACGCCTACACCACCATCGCCGCAGACGTGCTGGCACGCTATTGGCGGCTGCGCGGACGAGAGGTGTTCTTTCTCACCGGTCTCGATGAACACGGGCAAAAAGTGCAGCAGGCTGCCGCCAAGGCCGGTATCCCCCCGCAGACTCATTGCGACAAGCTGGCGCCACAGTTTCAAACGCTCTGGCAACGCCTCAACATCTCAAACGATGCGTTCATCAGGACAACGGATGCACAGCACACACTCGTCGTCCAACGATATCTTCAACAGCTCTACGACGAGAAGCTGATTTACAAAGATTCGTACACCGGATGGTACTGCACGTTTGACGAACGGTTCTGGACCGAGAAGGACGTGGAATCCGGACTCTGTCCCGACTGTAAGCGTCCCGTCGAGCAGCTCAGTGAGCGCAACTACTTCTTCAAAATGGGCCAGTACCAGGACCGCCTGCTTGACCACATTAAGACACATCAGTCGTTTATCAGACCGGACTCTCGTCGCAATGAAGTCCTCGGCTTCCTCCAAACCCAGAAACTCGGTGATCTTTCAATCTCGAGGCCGAAATCACGGCTGTCTTGGGGAATCGAACTCCCCTTCGATAGCGACTACGTCACCTATGTCTGGTTCGATGCGCTGGTCAATTACATGTCCGCGCTGGAGTACCTGCCGCGAGAAAAACCGGCCGGGTACCGATTCTGGCCCGCCGATGTTCACCTGGTCGGCAAGGACATCCTGACGACGCACGCGGTGTATTGGTCCACCATGCTGATGGCGTTGAATCTTCCATTACCCGAAACCATCTTCGCCCATGGCTGGTGGACGGTGGACGGCGAGAAGATGTCTAAGAGCCGCGGCAACGTCGTCGATCCTTACAAAATGTCGGAAGTGTATGGGGTCGATGCTTTTCGCTACTTCTTGCTGCGTGAAGTGCCGTTCGGGCAGGACGGAGATTTCTCCCTCACCGCCATGCTCACACGAATCAATAGCGATCTCGCCAATGGTCTCGGCAATCTTCTCAGTCGCACGTTGACCCTCATTGAACGGACTCAAGCAGAGCTGATACCGAATCCAAAAGAGATCGGGCCGACAGAGCAAGAGCTGCGGCATGTCACGATGACGCTCTTGAACGAGGTGCTCCCGCGCCATCTGGAGCAGTTGGAGTTCAATCGAGCCTTGGAAGCGATTTGGCAAGTCGTTCAACTTGCCAATCAATATGTCGACAAAACTGCGCCTTGGACACTGGCAAAGAATGAGAATGACGCAGAACAACTGAGGACAGTTCTCTACACCATGGCGGAGACCCTACGCTGCCTCAGCCTGGCCACGTATCCCTTCATGCCGTCGAGCGCGCAGTCGATCTGCTCTCAGCTTGGCATCTCAGCCGAATTCATATCCCCTTTGCTGAAGAACAAGATCGAATGGGGCGGCCTCAGGCCCGGCACTCTTATTCATAAGGGGCCGTCACTCTTTCCACGCATCGAATCGAAACCACAAGGAGCCAAATCCGTGAACGACATATCCGCAACTCCACAGCCGGCCCCTGCTGCAACCGTCACACCCGCTGCTCCGGCAGCAGTGCCCGTGCCGCCGCAGATCACGATCGACGAATTCATGAAGATTCAGCTCAAGACCGCCAAGGTGCTCTCCGCCGAGCGCGTACCGAAATCGGAAAAGTTGGTCAAGCTCCACGTGTCGCTCGGCACCGAACAGCGTCAAATCGTCGCGGGCATCGGCAAAAAATACGAACCAGACACGCTCGTCGGCAAGACGATTGTCATTGTGGCCAATCTCAAGCCGGCCAAGCTCATGGGTATCGAATCGCAGGGGATGGTGCTAGCGGCGGGCGATGCCGACGTGCGCGGCCTGCTCACCATTCTGGAAGAAGTCGATCCCGGCACCAAAGTAAAATGACGCAGTCCGCCCTCGTCCGGTTTGGATTGATCATCTCGCTCACCCTGCTTCCCTGCTTTCCGGCTTCAGTCCAAAGCCAACCCCTGTCCGACTCGTCGCTCAACGGTCCGCAACCAACGACAGTACTTGTACGGGTCGTCGCTCATGGAGCGATGGTGTTGGGCCGCGAGGTGGGAGGAGCTCGCGTGACTATCACCGACATCGCCAGCGGCCGCATTCTGGCCACCGGCCTGCAGCAAGGAGAGGCCGGCGATCAGAATCAGATCATGCGCACTCCCCACATGATGGAGGAGCCGATCTACAGTTCTCGCCCCTCTGCCGCCTTCATTACGACTTTGGAGTTGCAGAAGCCGACGGTGGTGGACATCTCCGCCGAAGGGCCGCTGGCCTATCCGGCTTCAATGCAGAAGACCAGCAAGACGGTCTTATTGCTGCCGGGACAGGATCTGACGGATGATGGGATCGTGCTGCACCTCCATGGTTACCTGGTCCAGATCGAACGACCGAAGCCGCGAGATCCGTTGATCGGCAAGGACGACGTCAAACTGCGGGCTTCCGTCCGCACTTTGTCCGGTTCCTTGGTCCGTCCTCATGGTGATTGGGACTCCCGGAAGATCCGTATTTATGGAGAAGTCTTGGTCGGTGATCGGATCATCGAGCGGCTGCAAATGTTTTACGATGAAGGAAGCCGCACGTTCGAAGCTCCGTTCTTTGTACCGCCGTCGAAAGAAGCTCCCGACGGAATCACGCTGCGCGTCATTGCGACGGATCTCTCCACCGGCAATTCAGGAATGGATCAGGCGAACTACCCGGTGTTGAGCGAACGTCTTCCATCAAAACCAATCCGATAGTCACTGCGAATTTCCCGGATATAAACCTTCGCCAAGGCTTGCCGCATGGCGCGACCCATGCGAAACTGTATCAATGACAGCGCTTGCGTCTTACTCGCATCTTCGATCCCGGCTGCAACTCGCCCTCGCCATCAATGCGGTCATCATTGCGGCTGAGTTCGTCGGGGGCTGGTTTCTCGACAGCATTGGTCTTATGAGCGACGCGGGGCACAATCTCGTCGATCAAGGATCGCTGTTTCTGGCCCTCTACGCCCATCTCCTCACCGCACGGCCGGCTTCAGAGAGCCGGACCTTCGGGTACCATCGCGCCGGCATCATCGCGGCATTTCTGAACAGCTTTATCCTACTGTTGACCGCACTCGGCATCACGATCGTCGGCCTGAAGCGACTGTTCCAACCGGTTCCCGTCGATGGCTCGTGGGTCATGGCGGTCGCCGCCGTCAGTTTTGCCGCCAATCTCGGGATCGCCCTGTTGCTTCAACACGGAGCGAAAGACGATTTGAATATTCGGAGTGCGTTTTGGCACATGTTAGGGGACGCCTGGGTATCGCTCGGCGTCATCGTCAGCGGTGCCGCAATACTCCTGACGGGATGGGCCATCCTGGACCCGCTCGTGAGCTTGCTGGTCGTCGGCGCCATTCTCCGTGGAGCTTGGCCGATCTTTAAGGAGTCGATGGAGGTCCTTTTGGAGTCAACACCGCCGGGAATCAGTGCGTCGCATGTCGCCGCAACCATGGAAGCCATTCCCGGTGTCAAAAATGTGCACGATCTTCACATTTGGGCGGTCGAACCTCGGCTGGTCATGCTCACCAGTCACGTCATGATTGAATCTCATCACACGCCTCCGGAGCTGTTACAGTTGATCCAGAACCGGATCACAACAGACTTCGGCATCAAACACATGACCATTCAACTGGAAACCGAATGCTGCGATCCTGACGACATGCACTGCGATCTCCGGAAGCTGACCGAGCAGCACGACGACACACCTACTTTCGCCCACCATCATTGATGGGCCGGCATCATCTTCACGTGGTCGCTTAGCGAGAACCTTCCCGGCCTATTTTCATCTTGTCGTGCGGACAGAGTACAATCGTCCCGATGCTCCAACCGCTCTTACAAGCCGCGGATGAATCTCGCTTAGTGATCTTTGCCGGTGCCGGCATCTCAATGGCACCGCCGACGAATTTGCCCTCCTGGCGCGACTTCAATCATGTCGTGATTCGAGCGCTGGCCGACGCCTCGACGCCCCTGCTCGATCGTGCGCTCGCCGATCGGGCCGTGGACGTAGTGTCCACTCGGCATAGACAGGAGAAACTACCGCCGGAGTATCAAGCCCAGCTGCTTGCCGAGATCCTGCGTCGTCGTTACTTCGACGTGATTCGACATCTCGATAGTGACCGCCCGAATGCCACCCATCTCGCGATCGCGTGGCTGGCGCGTGTAGGTCTCGTGCGCGCCGTTTTGACGACCAATTTTGATCGAGTGCTGGAATCGGCGTTCTCATTGCTGGATGTGCCGCTTCACGTGCATTACCAGCCGGAACACTTTCGCGCGCTCGCTGGAGACCTCGATCAGCTCACCGTCGCCGGTGGCCCGTGTCATCTGTTGAAGCTCCATGGGTCGGTGGTTGATCCCATTACGCTGATCGATACATTGGCACAGCGCAAACGAGGCTTTCCGCCAACGGTCACACAATGTACTCGCTATCTGCTGCCTCGGGCTCACTGGCTGTTTCTCGGATTTTCTGGCCTTGATCTGGAAGCGGAGCCCAATTATCTCGGCCTGGCGGCCGAGTCCGAACACGCCGTCGGTTTTACCTGGATGGTGCGCAAGGGGACCCAACCAAAACCGGCCGTGTTCGCTCTACAGGAACGCTATGGCGCCCGGGCAGCGATTGTGGAAGGAGAGCTCCCTGAATTCATGTTGGACTTGCTGCACCCGCGCGCGCCACAGGCACGAGACGAGATCGCCTCCAGGATTGCCGTTCAACCTGCTCCAACACCAGAGGAAGCAAACTCGGTGCTGCGACAAGGGGCCGCTGATTGGGCATCGGCCCTGCCACCCACCCTGTGTGGCCTTTCGCTGGCCTTCGTGGTGCGCGCTTGCTCCGAACCTTCCGTCGCACTCGAACTCACGCTGGCGATTCTATCCACCATGGAAAGGTTGTCGGCGGCCGACGCGCAAGCGGTATCGACGACCTTGTCGCTCGTCAATAATGCAGCAGGAATTCTTCTGCAAGGATTCGGCCGGCACGAAGAAGCATCGGAGCGTTTCGTGAAGGCCATCGAGACTGCCGAAGATGACGACACACGGGACCGCTGGCGTGGAAACCTGGCGACGAGCTTTGAAGCGTTGGGATACATCGCCGAAGCTAAGGAGCTGTACGCCGAGGCGCTCTCGGGCTATCGCCGACGCGGCGACCCCACCGCCATTGTCTTTGGCCTGCTTGGCTACGGAGCTTTTCTGATTCGCCAACTTGAGCTGAACGAAGCGCATAGGCTGTGTGAAGAGGCCATGAACCTTGCCAAGGCCATCGGCGACGAGTATGTGCGCGGCACGACACTCAACCTCTTTGGGTTGATTGCAAAGCTGAGAGCCGACTACACAGCCGCGCTCGAGCTATTCGGGCAAGTGGAACAATTGTTTACACGGCTGGGCGACGACCAGGCCGCTGCCGCCGCCATGAGTAATCGCGGCGAAGTGCTGACAGCTCAAGGTGAATTCAGCCAGGCAGAACAGGTGTATCAGCAGAGCTTGGCCACCAACCGGCGAACCGGACGGCGAGAAAATGAGGCGTCTACTTGCCTTGCGTTAGGCTTGCTGGAGCGGGGCCGCGGCAACCTCGATGCGGCGCGCAGCTGGTTCCACCAAGCAGTGGAATTACAGCGTGGATTGCATAATCCCACACACGAGGCGCTTGCACTGTATCGCCTCGCTACGCTGGAAACGGAGGAAGGAGACAGACGGCGCGCGATCGAGATTGCCAGGGAAGCTCTTCCGCTCGTCGAAAACCGCCATCCCGTTTTGGAGCAAGACCTATGTGGACTCATCGGGCGAACCCTCTTGCAAATGGGCGACATGGCGGAAGCAGAACGAGCATCACGTCGAGCCGTCGATTTAGGCCGACAGCGCCGTGATCCGCCGACGCTCGCAGGCCTCCTCCAAAACCTGGGGCTGACATTGCTGCTCCAGCAACGCGATGAAGAAGCCGTGACTGTGTTTGCCGAATCTGCTGAGCTATGGGACACACTCGGCCGAGCTCGAGAGCGGAACTATTGCCGATTGTGCGAGACAGCGGTACGGCTCGATGCCCGCATCGCCAAACTGTCTGCCGAAGGTCATGCCTTCACCGACATCGAACGGCAACGGCAGGCGGCGACTGAAATGGTTAGGCTCTATCCCGAACTCATTGCCATGTATCAACAGATCGGCGCGCAACAACTGGTCGTGGCTTTTCAACAGTCCGCCGCGAGCAGCGCACGCTTTGCCGGTGACGTGGCGCGGGCGGTCGAGTGGTATGGCGCCGCCGGCAACGGCTTTCTGCAACTCGGGCGCACGCGTCAGGCCGGAGAGGCGTTCCGCAACTGCGAGTCTCTGTTGCAATCGTGGGTAGACACGCTCATTCGGCAGGAGCGCCTTGAATCAGCTTTGCCATTACTTCTCCAACTTGCCGAAGTGGCGGAACACACCGGCAATCAGCGCTATCGCGCCACAGCACTACTGAACGCTGCGATCATCACATGTGAATCCCGACAAGACTGGGGCCAAGCCAGAGTACTTGCCGGACAAGCCTTGGCACTGTTTGCCGCCGATTCAGAAGATTACGCAACGGCTCAACGCCTCATAGCCCTGTGCGACGAACGGCTTTCACACGATCCATCCTAGAAATCCTCGCCGCGACCGCTACCACGAGTTTCGACCCTTCATGTTGCCGCTTCGTCTCGGTACAATAGTCCGTGCTTGAGTGAAGGCACACAAGAGCGCTTTAAAGGGATCGAAACCCATACTTTTGTTCGATGTCCTATCTCACTCGTCAGAAATTCTCGGTGCCGATCGACCGTGACCAGGTGGCTCAAGACTGGCGCCGGCGGGGCTACTCCTGCGATGTGTTCACCGACCCACCCGGACGCGAGTGGAATGGTTTCGTCCATGCCACGAATGAGCTCGTGACCGTCGTGGCGGGAACACTCAGGTTGATCATCGATAAAGAAGACATCATCGCGGCACCGGGCGACGAGGTGTTTATTCCCAAAGAGATTCGTCATTCCGTCAAGAATATTTCTTCCTCCGCGACGCATTGGCTATTATTGGGTATGACTGAGAGCGGTACAAGGTGAGAGATCGGTTCCAATTTCATGAGAGCAAAGCGCTAGTGAAAGACGAGCCATGAAACAATTCCTCCTGATAACCCTACTGACTCTGACCCCGACCGTTGTCTTTGCCGAATGGACGGTGGTGGAGCGTGACTATTTTTCACCGGGCTTACAGACCGTATACGTGGATCCAGTCAACCTTCGACGGGATGGGGATCTCGTGACGATTTGGCAACTGATCGACTACAAATGGATGCAGGGCAACTATGTCGGGACGCCGCGGTTCCTATCCACCACCGCCCGCAAACAGTTCGACTGCGCGAACCGGCGCGTCCGGTCACTGTCATTCGCGGAACATTACGGGCATATGGCGACAGGTACGGCCATGTCGGGGTACATCTCGAACGATCAGTGGCAGCCGATCGAATCACAAACGCTCAATCAAGCCCTTTGGGAAATCGCTTGCGACCATCTGAAAAAGGATCAAACACCGTAACGCAAGTCTATCCGCCCTCTCGCGCCCGCTGGAAATCCCTGCGCCCCTTCGATCACGGCCGAGTAGCTCTGGCATTTATAAAACTCGAATTCTGTGACCGCTATTTTGGACCTGACAAACAATAGCGTGTTTCTGGTATCCTAGCCCCCGTCTCTTCATCACCTAGACTCACTTTTCATAGGCTTGAGGCGGGTTGAAGCCACGCACCTCACTATCAGCAACTATCTAAAGGGGGAAAGCAGATGTTTTCCAGACCCATAGGCAAGGCTCTCGTCGTCCTATCCTTGTTGCTGTCGTTAACGGGTTGTCTCGCCAAGCAGTATGTCGTTCGTCCACCGGCGCCGACGCTATTGCCGGCAACCCCAAACCCCCTCTCCCCGTCGACAGAGTCCAGTATCAGCGTTCCTGTCCATGTCGACCTGGCACCGTTTCTCACTGCTGCCAACGATGACGGCGTGATCCCGAAGAAATTCGACCATTGGACGAGCGTCATCAAGCATCCCAAAGGCGCTGAATTCAAATACTATGCAGAGCGAGATGATTTTACGATGGCACCTTCTGGCGCTCAGCAAGCCAACGGCACACCTTCGGGCATAGTTCTCCGTGATTGGTGGAAAGGGATCGAACTCTCCAGCTCCCACATATTTGTCGGCACCGCCATTCGATATAAAATTGGAGCGAATTCGCTGTACTGTGGCGATGGCAGTGAATGGCCACGAAGGGCCACACTGCATGGGAGTATTGCGACTGAGCTGACTCCGACCTATGGTCTATCCGCATCGGTCGCCAGCGTGACAGTGAACACCAGTGATCCATGCCAGATACGAGTCGCCGATCTTGACGTGACTCAGGAAGTGAAACAGAGGCTGGCAGACATCGTTCGAGGAGGACTTAGCCGAGCGGTCACCCGCATCAATGCCCTGACAGTCAAATCTCACGTGGAAGATGTGTGGAATACACTGCACCACCCCATCCAGTTAGAACCGAATGCCTGGCTCCAGTTCAATATCGACAAAGTTGGACATAGTGGCTTTTCGGGGACCGGCCCCATTGTCGATGACACCATCCACATCACCGCGAAACCGGTCATCGTCTTCGGCTCGGAACCACCTTCTGGAGGTGCAGCCCTTCCTCCACTCGACACTCCACCCACCTCTACCGGATTCCACGGTGCCGCCGATGCCCAACTGTATGGCACACTTCCCACAACGCTTGCGAATCGCCTCACTCCCACTGGATTCCACGTCGTCGCTGACATCCCGCTGGACTATCCCTCGCTGTCCAAATCACTTGCAGCGAGATTGAAGGGAAAACGTGTCGCCATGAAAGGGGAATTCGTTCAGATCTCTGATGCGGCCGTTTTGGGCCGTGGTGGCAACCAAGTGGTCCTGCGGATAGTGATTGAGGGAGATGTGACCGGCCACTTGTATTTCGTGGGAAAGCCTGAAATGAACATCTTGACACAGTCTATTCAAATCGGTGGCCTCCGCTTGGACCGCGATTCCGAACAGGTGCTCGCAAAGGAAGGCCCCGATTGGCTTGCCTACTCGTTCAGAGATCTCGTCACAGCTGAAACCTTACTCGGCGTGTCTCCGGCAATCGACCGCATGCAAGGCCTGCTTCGAATGGCACTGAATCGTTCAATCAGTCAGACGCTCTCCCTGCAGGGGACGGTCCAGTCGGTGCAAGGTATCGGCGTGTTCGCCGACGTGAACGCGCTGTTCGTTCGAGTGATGAGTGACGGATCACTTAACCTGAAGGCTAATGGTAAGCAGTAAATTACCTTAGCGCAGAAACACCAGCCAGAGGTAGAGCGCGCTCAGCCCGACCGATCCGACCATGACGGGAAATCCGAACTTGAAGAACTGCCAAAAGGTAATCCGATAGCCAGACTTGCGTGCGATGTCCACGATCACGACGTTGGCACTCGCGCCGATGATGGTCCCGTTTCCTCCCAAACAAGCCCCCAAGGCCAGCGCCCACCAGAGCGGAATGATATCCGGTTGATGGACCAAAGTCGCGTAATCGGAGATCTCGGGGTGCAATGACCGGGCGAGATCGACGATGAGCGGATTCATGGCGGCGACATAGGGGATATTGTCCACAACGGCCGAGAGTATCGCCGACGCCCACAGGACTGCCATCGTGGACCCGATGAGGTTGCCCCTCGTCACCGCCACCAGTTGATCGGCCAAATACCGGATGACACCCACTTTGACTAATCCGCCGACCAGGATAAACAATCCGATGAAAAAGAAGATGGTTTTCCACTCCACTTCCGCCAGATACGTCAACTCTTCGGCATCATCCGGTTTCCGTCGGGCATGACCGATCAACATGAATGAACTCGCACCCAGGAGGGCGATCGTGGCCGGCTCCAGATGAATGAGCGAGTGAACGCAAAATCCGACGTTGACGACCACCAGCAAGAATAGACAGCGGTTCAAGAAGGCGCGATCCGGCACGGCTTCTCGTGAGCTCAGCGAGAGAATGGCTTCCCGCAGACGGGGCTCGACCGTCATCGATCGTCCAAAGAGGAGCCACAACGCACCCACGAAGACCGCCATGATAAGAATCGCAATCGGCCCCATGACCAGCAAAAAATCCAGATAGCTGAGCTCCGCTTTGCTGGCGATCATGATATTGGGTGGATCACCGACGAGCGTCGCCGTTCCGCCAATATTGGAGGCGAGGGCTTCGGTTAACAGGAATGGGATCGGATTGAGCTCCAACCGTTTTGTAATCGCCAACGTGACCGGCGCCATAAGCAGGACGGTGGTGACGTTATCGAGCATGGCCGATTGCCCGGCAGTCAACAGAGCCAGCAGAACCAGTAAGCGAAACGGTTTTGCGTCCGCCCGCTGCGCCGCCCAAATGGCCAAGACTTCGAAGAGACCCGTCTCCCGTACAATATTGACGATCACCATCATGCCGATCAGCAGAAAAACGACATTATAATCGACACCGAATTCATGGGAATAAAACGCCTCCTCTTGCGACACGACGCCGAACACGATCATCAACGCCGCGCCGGACAGCGCCACAATCGTCTTGTGGATCCGCTCCGTGACGATCAGCAGGTAACAGACGCTGAAGATGAGAAGGGCTACAGTGAGAGATGACATTCAACTCCTCGTTACCGACTAAAATCAGCGCATTATCGGGGGGCACCCGCGATAATGCAATGAGAGTCGCTTTTCCGGTCGTTCACCCGACACCGCCGAGAACATTTTCTCCTTCCCAATCCAACACGCAGCCATTAGGATAGAGCAATGCCGCTTCCAATGACTTTTCCACAAGACGATCTCGATCTCCTCCTTGCGGGCACGCACTGGAATCCCCGCAACATCCTCGGTCCGCATGCCGTGACGATCGACGGCCGCTCTTGCGTCATCATCCGCGCCTGGCTCCCGGACGTGAAGGAGGTCGAGGCGGTATCGGACTCCATCCTGTGGCGCATGACTCGTCTCCATGAAGCCGGACTGTTTGAGGCGCTTCTTGCGGGGGAAACCCAAGTGCCGTCATACCGGCTACGAATCACGCGCCACGACGGCACCGCCACTGAAATTCACGATCCCTATGCCTTTGCCCCGCTCTTGACGGATTTCGAACTGCACCTGTTCGCCAACGGAACGCTGTATAAGGCCTATGAAAGCCTCGGTGCCCATGTCCGCACCGTCGGCGGTGTCCGAGGGGTTCACTTTGTAGTGTGGGCTCCCAATGCCGCCCGTGTGAGCATCGTCGGCGACTTCAATGGATGGGATGGCCTCCGCCACCCTATGATGGGTCGCGGCGCCACCGGTCTCTGGGAGCTCTTCATTCCTGATCTGCCGGAGGGCACCATCTACAAGTATGAAATCCGGTCCAGGCAGCAGGACATGCTGTTCCTGAAAGCCGATCCGTATGCCTTCGCCGGTGAACTCCGTCCACGGACAGCCTCGATCGTTCGTGATCTGTCCACCTACACCTGGCACGACGACGCGTGGATGGCCGCTCGCTCGAAATGGGATGCGCTGACATCTCCCCTCTCCATCTATGAAGTTCATTTGGGGTCCTGGATGCGCGTCCCCGAGGAGAACAATCGGTGGTTGACCTATCGAGAACTCACGGACAGGCTGATCCCCTATGTCCAAGATCTCGGCTACACGCACCTTGAACTCATGCCGGTGACGGAACACCCGTTCGACGGATCATGGGGCTATCAAGCGACCGGTTACTTTGCCGCCACCAGCCGGTACGGTGATCCTGCGGGATTCATGGCATTTGTGGATGCCGCTCATCAAGCCGGCCTCGGCGTGATTATGGACTGGGCGCCGGCGCACTTTCCGGACGATCCACATGGATTGGCGCTGTTCGACGGCACGCATCTCTATGACCATGCCGATCCTCGTCTCGGCTACCACCCCGATTGGCACAGCCGTATTTTCAATTACGACCGAGTCGAGGTCCGCACCTTCCTCTTAAACAGCGCGCTCTTCTGGCTAGACAAGTATCACATCGACGGGTTGCGCGTAGACGCCGTGGCGTCAATGCTCTATCTCGACTATGGCCGAGAGCCGGGCGAATGGATTCCGAATGAGTTCGGCGGCAAGGAGAATCTCGGGGCAGCCTCACTCTTGAAAGAACTCAATGTGCTGATCCACCGAGATTTTCCAGGGGCTGTCACCATCGCGGAAGAATCCACGGCGTGGCCCGGTGTGTCTCGGCCGACCTATACGGGAGGTCTCGGGTTTACCTTCAAATGGAACATGGGGTGGATGCACGACATGTTGACATTTTTTCAGCACGACCCGATTTACCGGCGGTTCCATCAGAACCAAATCACCTTTGGCCTCCTCTACGCGTTCAGTGAGAATTTTATCCTTGCCCTCTCTCATGACGAAGTGGTCCACGGCAAGCGCACGTTGCTCGACAAAATGCCCGGCGATGCCTGGCAGCGGTTTGCGAACCTTCGGCTGCTCTACGGATACATGTATACCCATCCCGGCAAGAAAATGCTGTTCATGGGCGGAGAGTTCGGCCAGTGGCACGAATGGAATCATGATACGAGTCTGGATTGGCATCTCTGTAACTATGATCCGCATCGCGGGCTGCAACGTTTGATTCGCGACTTGAACCGGATCTATCGCGAAGAACCGGCGCTGCACGAAGTCGACTTTGACTGGAACGGATTTCAGTGGATCGACTTCAGCGACGCCGACAATTCCGTCATCGCCTACCTTCGAAAGGCAAAAAGCACGGAAGCGGCCATCGTCTGCCTATGCAACTTCACACCGGTCCCTCGTCACGGCTATCGCATCGGAGTTCCTGAACCCGGTTGGTATCGAGAACTGCTCAACACAAACGGCGTCGCCTATGGCGGCAGCAATATCGGAAACGACGGCGGTGTTCAGGCGGCCGCAGTCCCGAGCCATGGTTTTCCGTACTCTTTGACAGTCACGCTCCCACCTCTGTCCATCCTGTTGCTGAAACGACAGGCCTAGCAGATCACTGCCGGCATACGGCATCATCCGACTCCAGGAAGTAACAACGTCCGTTACTGGGGATGTGAAATGCTGCTTGGAGGGATGCGGCTGGAAATTACCAATGCCGGAATGGACCGGAATCCAAATGCACGTACCTCGAACGCTTATAATAGCCGACTCCGCCGTACTGCAATTCGAGCGCCGCTTGGCGAAGCTGCTTCGGATGGACACCGGGGATCAGAAGGTCGATGGCCTGTCCCTGCATATGCAGGCTGTTTCGAGCGGCACGCCGGCCGGTTCGAACCAACATGGCGTTGTACTCGGGAGACCGAAAGCCTGAAATGACATGGATCTCTCGCTGGCCGCCCAGTTTCTTCTGCACCAAATTCACGTGCTCGAGCACGCGCACATCCATAGCCGCGACTTCGCCTGTGTAATGACAGCGCAGGATGTGATTCACATCGTCAAGCGCAGCAAGATCATAGGCGCCCGTTTCGTCACGGTAGGTCACATCCAACCGCTCATTCGTCCATGCGTTGACCAAAGTGAGCCTTCCCTCAGGCAGTTCCCGTGCCTGCGCAGGCTGGGGACCAACCAACCGCCCACTCAGCAAGAGAGTTCCTACCAGAGACACCTGAAGAAATGCTCGGCGGGTCCATGCCCAGGTCGACTGATCGGCACTATTCACTGAAACCTCCCTACTGAACAGCACAGGTCGAAATCAATGTGCAAGAAAATACACTGTGATGAAAGACTGAGGCTTCACGCTTGTAACAAAAATCAGAAAGTCGGTCAACCAAAAATTCTTTCTTTTTCTTGGGTTACATCTTATTCGGCTTACCGTCAGATGATATATAATTCGATTGTCGATCAGTGAAACCGATATCAACCTACATGGCAGCGGCCATGATTCATGAGGCTGATTGGCCCCATCGTATTTGCCCCCTTTGGACGTATCTCAAATATCCTTTTATTTCTAGACAGCGTCAGGAATCCCCAGGTAAGATCCAGCGAAAGTCCTTAGAGTATCTTATGGCAAATATCCTGGTCATCGACGACGAACCATCCATCCGGGGACTGCTCAAAGAAGTCCTGGTGAAGGCGGGGCATCGTGTATTTGAGGCGGAAGATGGCCGAAAAGGGCTCACGCTCTACCAGCAAGAAGCCGTCGATCTCGTAATCATGGACTTATTGATGCCGGAGACGGACGGCCTTGAAGCAACTCTTCAGCTCACTCGAGAGTATCTCGACGCCAAAGTGATAGCCATCACGGGGGCGCAAGGTGATCACAACTTCTTGGATGTCGCGAAACTCTTCGGTGCCCGCCGCACTTTCGAAAAACCGTTCGACATCAACAAACTGCTTCAGGCGGTGAACGAAGAACTCGCCGTCGGTTGAATCGGATTCACGCGGAAACACTCCACTCCGAGCTATCGTTGACCTGTCAGTTCCTTCCGTGCAAGACCGCGCATCATGGCTGGATCGCCGTATCCTACCTCACTCAGCGCATCCAGCAAGTGCAGTCCCTTCGAAGCGACTAATTCTTTTGCCCTCGCATAGTTCTTCGCGCTGAACCGCGCGACAGCCGGCTGACCGTTCACAATCTGACAGGCCAGCACCTCACCGTTCACTTCGAGCGTACCGCCTTGTTCGATCAACGTCTTCGCCTGAGCCAGCGTGATGCCGTGAAGCGCGGCAAACTCCTGTACGCCCCCGGTCTCGACCAGCCGTCCGTCCGGCATGATACAAAGCCGCTTGAAATGCGGTGACCAGTCCTTCCGGAAATCGATATATTTGATGTCGCCCCCTTTGGCGACAGCGCGATCCAATGTCCGGTAATCCAGCCCCAAATTTTTCTGCTCCAGCTTGGCTTTCAGCTCGCTCGGCAACGTCTTCCGAAAGACCTCTAGCGCCGCATCAAGCAGCGGGACCACACCGGTTCGAACCGATCGCTCTGCCTCGGCGAATTGCATAAGATCCAATGTCCACGTTTGCTTCGGCGCTTGCCCGGAAGGGTCAATCCAGCAGGCAAATAACCCGCGTGTGAGAATGCCACCCTCCCCTGGGTACACGTAGGTTCCGCCTTCTGTCAGCAAGGTCGTCATCGTCTCAAGCGGCACGTCATAGCTTTCCGCGAGGATCTTCGCATGAACCGATATATTCTCCGGCTCGGTCATAGCGCAGACGGTCACATTCCCCGGCGCGTCGAACTCGGAATAGTCTTCGACGATGTTATAGAGCACCGCGCGTTTCGGCTTTTCGGCTTTCTTTTTGATCTTGAACATTTCTCGGATCGTCCCTCGTATCTCGTCGTTCGTATTTCGTATCTTGCGAGATACGCCTCACTAGATACGCTTCACGTGTCCATACGGCGGCAAGCTCTGTAACCGTCGGTCTTCTACTGGTCCACCAATAGTGAAGTGGTAGAGCGACTGCAGCGCCAAATTTTGAATGCCAACCACTTCGTGGACCGGGTCATCGAAGAAACAGCCGATTCCCGTCGCCCGAACTCCTGCGGCTTCGGCCTCCAAGTACAACACCTGTCCAAGCAATCCCGACTCCCAAAACATCCGCGGATACCACCAGGCGCCTCGCGCCCGCAATAGTCCCTCAAGCTCAGCCAGCATTCCAAAGGAAAACGCGCTGTCGCCGGCGATGTCCTGATGACAACTCACTTGCGCCGCCAGCTTTTTTGCATCGCCTTCCAACAACCAATAGAGCGGCAAGTCCGCGGGACATTCCGGTGCGGTGGTCCAGATCAATTCGGGATTCATCGATTGCTGAATGAACGACAGTTTCTTGATATCGCGCACGAGGAAATAGAGTCCCGGTGTAAGTCCATCCACACGATGGACGAATAGCATAAGATGAATGGCGGGATCATGAGACCAGGCATCCCACGGCATCGGCCGTTCCAACAATGGACGTTCGACTTTCGGCATGACCTGCAGCATCATGCGGAAGAAGGTCGTAGCGGAAATCGACGTTTTCCCGTCAAATGCCACCGCGCTTCGCCGCTGGCGAATGATCTGTCCCGCCGTGATACCCGAATCAGTCGTCGCGTGTGAAGCATGAATCGTGTCGATTGGCGGAATACGAGTTACCGGAAGAGTAATGATCGGTTTCTCACTCTGCCGTTTCCATGAAGCCTCGGCTGCCTCCTCGATAATGTCCCAATGGACGCCGTGCTCCCGGCTCAACGTGTTGGCTTTCCCATGCCATGTTGCATCGGCCGACTCTTTCACAATCGCCGCATCAAGGAACAACGGCATCTCCGAATTCTCTCGCTTCACGAACGACGCTTCACGCTTCACGTTTTCAGGTGGCCAAACCACCGCCAGACAGTCTGGATGTTCTGCCTCAGCCTTCTCAAAATCCTCCTTACGATCTGTCCCGAGCAGCATGGCTACTGTGTCTTGCTCCAGACCGTCCAACAGCACCATGCTCCAGCCAAGAGTCGCCGCCGCAATCCGGGCCGTGCCGATCGCATGGCCTACATCATGATTGCAGTAGCGAAACGCCCGCTCGCCATATTTCCAGGCCTCCCGCCAGTGGACCGAGGTCAACCCAAACAGAAAGGCGCTTTTAGGAAAAGACGCCAGCAGACGTTCCACGAGGTGAGCCGGCCATTCCGCTCTTAACTCCAACCCGTGCTCTTTCGAGGCATAGTGATAGAGGCCTGGTGTCAGATCGAGTCCATCAATCCGTGGCAAGACCACATAGCCTTCCGTCGGATGCAGGTTGCCTGAAGACGGATTACTCCGCAGCGCCCATTCCGACTCCCCCGCTTTCTTCCAAGCGGACAAAGCAAGCGCAAACTCGAAGAATCGCGAAAGAGTTCGCACATTCACAGACTGACAGGGAACGGCTCCCTGTTCATAGATTGCTTCATACGCGGGCGAGAGCGGTTCTTCATCAGGCTTGAGTATTGGCAGGGGAATTAATGGGGCTCCTTCAAACCGCCGGAACGGATCCGGCTGGTTTACCCAATCCAGGTATCCCAATGACCGGGCATAGCGGTCGAAATGGTGCTTCGTCTGCACGTGATACCGAATGACCTCATTGAGGAAGTCAGCCTGCGCAGCTTGAGGAGACGGTGTGGTGCTCATTAATGACTGCCCCGGCTAAAGAGGTATAGCAGAGGATATACGCTGTTTATAAACTTGCACGGTCTAGGCTATTATCATGATACATGCAGTCGTAGAGAGTCAAAACAGCATGCTTTCCCAGAGCGAGATATCGCTTAATCGTCAAACGATAGTTCGCGTGTTGAGTGCAATAACCTTTTCCCTCCTTACTGCCAGTATTACAGGGCAGCTGGCAAAGCATGAGCTCGGATATGATGATGCATATGGGATCATTCGCCTGTTCAACCTAGACACCGAAGGCAACGTCCCCACTTTCTTTTCATCATTTCTTCTGCTCTTAGCATCCCTGCTTCTTGCCGTCATCAGTGCACTCAAAAGAAGATCAAGCGATACCCGGTGGCGCCAATAGGCAATTCTCTCGTACGTTCTGTTGTACATGGCGGTTGATGAGGCCTCCGGCATCCATGAATTGCTGCACAGACCTGCTGATTGGTTGCTCGGCGAACGCCTCAGCAGGATGCTCTACTTTTCGTGGATCATTTTTGGCATTGCCTTTGTCATAGGTTTTGCCCTTTCCTATCTGAATTTCTTCTTCAGTCTCCCCTCGAAAACACGAAAGCAATTCTTTGCTGCTGCGGCAACTTTTCTTAGCGGTGGGATGGGGATGGAACTTGTCGGCGGCTTCTACGGCGGATCACACGGCTTGCAGAACCTTCAGTACTCCATGCTCTCGACAATGGAGGAAGGCCTCGAAATGGCGGGGGTTATCGTTCTCATCAGCGCCCTGCTGAATTATCTGATTGATCACTATGACGTACGGTTACGTCTCAATCATTTGAGCGAGAGTTCGTAGTTCATCACCTCGATGAATTAATCTTTACTTCCTCTCCGTTATATAAATCCTGTCGGCATCATTGACCTCTTTTTCCCTCCCAGCTTATGCTGCAGAACCAGACTCGAGGTACTTTATGCGATTTGATCCTGCCCTCGCCGCACAAGATGCCTTTCGTGAAGCAGAGGCCGAGCTCGGCACGGACTGGGATATGGCTGTTGAACTGGAAGACACATTCTCCTCCAATGCGGGCATGACCGCGCGCGACGCTTACGGGGACCTGTTGGCTCTGGCGCGGCGGTATCCCAACGCTCACTCGTTTCAGGCCTTCTGTATTTATATTACGTGGCAACAAGTTACGGAGGAGACGATCGCGCATCACTTCGAGACAGGCTTAAGGCTGTGTGAAGCGTATCTCGCATCTCGTGAAGCGCGAACAGAGCGAGATGTTGAGCAGATCGAAGAGCTGTACGGTTCGTTCCGGGCAGGACTGGGCCTGGAGGAAGAGGACGAGATTCAGGCCGAGTACAGACGAGACACGCCGAAGGGAGGAGACTAGGCAGAAACGTGCCGGATGCTATGTCCTACGTGCTGGGCCGGTGGCTATCGGAAGGGGAACGCGTATCGCGGATTATGGAGGGCTCAGGATCGGATTCGTCGAAGCCGCAATGGGGGCACGGCATACACACCGGTCCATCGCAACAGTGATAAATATATTCCCGTCCACATCGCTTGCAGTTTGTCTGCGCCATGGTTGTGTTCCGCACCGTAGCAAACTTTCCTCACCCTCTCAAGAGGCCTGATTATGTCGGACAACCATAAACATCGGGCGCGAATCTTTCTTCATCGCGGCGATCTGGTTCAGGCTCGCGCTGCCTGGGAAACGGCAGTGGCCGATGATCGAACCACCGGCAATCAACAGGCGCTCTCGGATTCGCTTGGAAACCTCGGCAATGCCTGCGCATTGATGAACGATTTTCCCCGCGCGGAACAATGCTATCGGGAAGTCCTCCACATTCAACGAACTGAGCGCAACCTTACGGCCGTTGCTCATACCCTGGTCAACCTGGGCAACCTCCATATCGCTTCCGATCATCCGGAGAAAGCCCGTCCCTACTATCTGGAGGCCATGGATCTCTTGCGCCAGCTACAGGACAGCCGCGGACTCGGTATCCTCTATAACAATCTGGCGCTGCAGGAGGCACGTGACGGCCAGTGGGATCAGGCCATTGGTTCGTTTAAACAAGCCCTCGATCATCATCGGACGGTCGGCAATGAAGAAGGACTCGCGGTGACCTATAGCCAGCTTGGGAAATGCTATCTCGACCAGGGAGACCTGATCAGGGCAGAGCGCTGCTTGAACAACGCCTCAGAGCACTACATCAAACTCGGCAACGAACCGGCCGAAGCCGCCGTCCTCCGCCTGCTCGCGACGGTGTATGAGACACGACGAGATTCCCTCTCCGCCTTGCGCTGCCTTGAGCGTGTCGTGTCCCTTGACGAACGATACACCCTGGCTGAACTCCACACTGATTCCGCGCATCTCTCCAAACTGAAGCAATCCGTATAACCCCATTACGCGCTCGCCCCGTTTTCTCCCTAAACATTTTCTGGTCGCCGTCCAGCATTCTTTCATTTTCGAACAAAGAACCAATCGCCCGAACTGCTGGACAGAATTCAAACCTCTGCTACCTTTAAAGCGTCACACCTAGTCGCCCATTGATCAAGTTTCACCTCACATGAGCCGACAGAGGATTGACTGACGCAAGCATGTCTATGCTCACTCGCACGATCATCACCTTGGTGCTCGGCATCATCATCACAGCGCCTTCTGCTCAAGCCGGCGACGTTTCGCCGACGATCACCGTCGGCACGCAAGAAATCGGACTCACCGCCGGGTATTTGTTCTCTCACCGACTGACTCACCTTCACAAGACCAAACAACATGGACCGGCGTTGATGCCCACGTGGATGATGACGATCACCGATCCCATCGGCGACGGCTGGTACCGGGGGCAGATCTCGCTCGGCGCGGAGATGGTCTACCTTGAGTTCCGAGAACCTCTGTTGACACACGGGGTCGGATTCACACCGAGAATCAAGTACACGTTCGTCGCCTTAGGCCGTGTCCGGCCTTATGCAGAATTCGCCGGTGGGCCCTTCTGGACGGATCTCGGCGGTCGTATTCGCGAACAAGCCAATGAATTCAACTTCGTGCTCACAGGTGGAGTGGGCGTGTCATGGTTTATCACGCCGCAAATCGCCTTCAATGCCGGCTACCGTTTCCACCATATTTCCAATGCTGGGACGGCATTCCCCAATCTTGGGCTGAACGCGAGCCTGCCCTTCGGGGGGTTTTCATTCTATTTCTAAGGAGACAGCGATCATGACCACACATGCCTTTCGCTGGTCGGTCTTTGGCCTCGCCGGATTCGTGATGTGCGTCGCGACCGGATGCACCCGATGGATCGATGTAAAACCTCCGGCGGCAGATCCACAGGCTGCCCTCACCCACTCGCTGCCCATCCAAGAACGAGTTCCGCTCGTGATGGATTCCTTTCACCTTTCGAGAAACGACTCGCCGCAATACTCTTCCGCTGACGTCGAGCGGCGAATCTTGAACAGCGTTCAGGAAACCCGTCTGTTTTCGACCTTGATTCCCATGGGCGGAACATCCGATTCGCTCGGTGAAAAAATCGTGTCAGCCCGCATTACGGTGGACGAGACCATCGATCCCCATTCCGGTCTGTCCGCACTGAAAGGCATCCTCATCGGAGGCTCCATGTTTCTCCTCTCACCCTTCTTCGATCTGGAATATGATTATGCCGTCAAGGTCAGCCTCGAGCTCGAGCGCTGGGACGGCCAACTGAAGCGCTATGAAGCCCGCTCATCGGGCACGGTCCATTACAAACTGTTCGGCGCCACGCCGGTCATGATCGACGAACTGAAGGGGCATGTGACGGACGCGTGCCTCGCCGACCTGACGGGACAACTCGTTCACGACACCAATCTCTACCTGGCCAGCAGCGCCACGTCGCCGGCCCCAGGCATCCGCACGGTGACCGTCAAAGCGCGAAAACCGACAACGGTGACCCCAACTCGTTCCATCGTCCCGGTCACCAGTGCCCCGGCCCCATAAATAAAGCTGATCGGGAGCTTGTCGGGTCTCAGTCAAACCTCCATCTGGCCCATCCGGCTACTTCAATGCTATAGTGCCTCTCCTCTACCAACGGAGAGACGCTTCATGGACATTGACGCTTTTCGTCTCATGGTCGCCAAGAATCCCAAAGGATTTCTCGGTCGTTATGGACTGGGGAACAAAATCCTCCAGGAAGGCGGCAATGTAGAGGAAGCCGTGGAGCATCTTATGGTTGCCACGCAACTGGACCCGACCCATGTCGCCTCTCATCTGGCGCTGGGCCGTGCATTGATCGGATTGGGCAGGAATGCTGATGCCAAGCCGATCCTCGCCGCCGGCATCGAGGCCGCCCTCTCGGGACGATCCAACGGTGGCAAGGATCTGGTGCCGGAAATGCAACATTTACTGCAGACCCTTGCATGAACCCGCTTACGCGACACAGGAGTCACTCATGAACCTCGACGATGCCAGAAAGCGAATTGAATCGGCCGTGACCCAATACGGACAACATGCCGCTCCGGCGATCGACCTCGTCATGGCCGAGGTTCGCTCCGATATGGGAGCCGCCGCATTCAACGACTTGATCGAAGAGTTCGATCTTGAGTTGCTGTACAACATCGCCCCGATGGAATCAGACCACTCCAGTAGTTGAGTAGCTATTCCCTGTAGCGTTTGTCACCCGGGGTTGTCACGCATTCCTGCCTATGCCGCTAATCTGGGCCGCTATTTCAGGACATGGGTTCGGCCACGCCGCCCAAGTTGTGCCGGTCCTCAATGCATTGGGCCGTCTCGTTCCCAATCTCCGAGTGCTCCTCCGCACCACCGTCCCTTCGTCGTTCTTCAAGGATCGACTCGCGATTCCATGGGAGACCAGCGCCGTCCAGCAGGATATCGGCTGCGTTCAAAACGGTCCCATGACGATCGACGTAGAAGCAACCTGGCGTGAACATCACCGATTCCACAGCACCTGGAACGAGCGCCTTCAGGATGAGGTCGCCGCCATGCAGGCTGCCGATCCGGATGTTGTCCTGGCCGACACTCCATATCTGGCGCTGGCAGCGGCAAAAACGGCGGACATTCCTTCCATCGCACTCGTCAGCTTTACCTGGGATCTCATCCTATCCGAGTATCAGGCCCCTCCATCGATCGATGGCCGAGCACTCATCCAGTCGATTCGGCAGGCATACGTACAAGCCGATCTTGCGCTACGAATTGCCCCTTCGCCAAAAATTGAGCTGTTCCAGAAAGCGATCGATATTCACCCGATCGTCGAACCGGCTGCGGCGGATCGTGAGCAACTCGCCACGCTTCTGGCACTGGCCCCAGGAGAGCGTACCGTGCTCATCGGATTCGGGGGAATTCCGCTCAGTTCGCTCCCTTTTCGGACATTGGAGCCATTGACAGGCTACCGATTCATCTTCGACGGACCGGTGCCATCGGAAAGCACGCGATTCCTGTCCATCAAAACCCTCCCGCTTTCGTTCAAAACGCTGATGGCCTCGGTTGATGTGATCCTGACCAAACCGGGCTACGGAACCTTAGTGGAAGCTGTGGCATTGCACACTCCACTGGTCTACGTGCGGCGGTACAACTTTGCCGACGAACAGCCGCTGGTCGACTATCTGCATCGATACGGGAGAGGGGTAGAACTCTCTGTGAGCGACTTCATGCAGGGCCGGTGGCTTCCGGCGATTCAAATGGTCCTTGGTCTTCCAGTCCCCATCACACCTCCGTCTTCGACCGGGGCGAATGAAGCCGCGACCATCCTCGCGTCATACCTTTCGAGAACGGGACTATAACCCGTGCGCCTACGCATCACCGCCATCGTATTGCTGACTCGCTTCGTTGAACGAACAGGCTCTCTACTCTCTCAGATCCAGTTTTTTCTGTACGGAGTACTTCCCGTGCTCCTTCCTCCTGACGAGCTTATTGCGCTGACTCGCACCTATTACCGCAGGAGTTATGAAGGACTTGAACAAGACTTTCACGCGGACCGATACAAATGGACTCTCGACAACTGGGAAGAAACCGTGGCCGCGAAACATATGGCTTCAAACGGGACCGTCGTCGTATTGGGAGCCGGCCTGGGTCGTGAATCCATCGCCTTAGCCGAGAGGGGCCATCGGGTGATCGGACTGGACAATAATTATGACGGGTTGCACATTGCTGCCGCGCGCGCATCCGAAACACGTCTTCCCGTTGTTTTTCTGCAGGGAGACTTTCGGCAGCTCCCGATCGGCAACGGACAGGCAGACTATCTGTTTCTATCCAGCGTCATGTACAGCGCCATCCCAGGCAGGCGACAACGCCAGGAGTGCATTCGTGCATTCCGCTCTGCGTTGAGACAGGAGGGGAAAATCGTATTGAGCTTCCTGTTTTCCCACGAATGGCAGACGAAGTCGCACCGGCTGATCGAAGCCGTCAACCGATGGCTGCTGAAACTGCCCGGATCAAATCAGGATTATCAGCTGGGCGATTTCTGCTCGCATAGTCACTTCATGCACGCGTTTCTAGACGAGACAGAGCTCCGGTCCGAGCTTGCCGAAGCCGGTGCAACGATACTTGAACTCAACTGGAAGGAAGGATTCGCCGTGATCGCCTAACGACTACTGGAGGCGGACGGCGAAATATCCTTGGCGAGGGCATATGGGATTTGCTATTCTCCGGGCCTATGAATCCCGCCGCCATCTACACACACAATTCCGACTATGTGCAGCGAGATGTTGCCGGCGAATGCATTCTCGTTCCCATACGCAGGAACCTCACCGAATCGAACAGCATCTACGTCCTGAACGAAACGGGAGCCGCCCTTTGGCGGCGGATCGACGGAATCCGATCCCTTCAAACGATCGCCAACGAGTTTGTTGAGGAATATGACGTCACCGCGGAACAGTTTCATCAGGATTTGCAGACTTTGCTGACCGACCTTCTTTCGATTCATGCCATTCACGAGGTGACTGTCACCGATGGTCCCACTGGATAAGATTCGGTCCTTGCCCGAACGATTCCCGCTTTCCTGCCAATGGGAGATCACCTGTCGCTGCAACCTCCGTTGCGCCATGTGCTACACGAATTGCCTCAATCGCCAGGAATTTATCCGCCGTGAGCTCTCGACAGCCGAGATGTTGCGCATTCTGGACGAAATGGCCGATGCCGGCACATTGGAATTGTGTCTGACCGGCGGCGAACCCCTCAGCAGACCTGATTTCTTCTTGATCTACGAACAGGCCGTTCGGCGTGGATTCCTGGTGACGGTCTTTACGAACGGAACGCTGATCACGGACTCTGAGGCCGATCGATTTGCGGCCCTGCCACCTCACCGTATTGAGGTCAGCCTCCATGGGTCTACTCCCCAGACCTTTGAACGGGTTACTCAACACCAAGGTTCGTATCACCGCTGCCTCAGGGCCATCCGCTTACTGCTCGACCGCCACCTCCCGTTGACGCTCAAGACCACCGCGCTGTCGCTGAACCAACATGAAATCCTTTCGATTAAACAGTACGCTGCTTCACTAGGTTCCGTCCGATTCAAACTTGGCCAGGACCTTCGGTCCGAACTGGACGGAGGGGCCGGCCCTTTCCGGTATGCACTCTCCGAAACAGAGCGGCAAGAGCTGAACCGGAAGGATCCTCTGTTGTGGGAAGAGGCCTGCCGGCAATCTCAAACCGACCTTCCCCCCTGCAGAAGCGGAATGCAGAAATTTCACATCGATGCGTATGGTGGCATGCAACTCTGCTCCGGCAATCGTCGCCAAAGTTACGACCTGCGGAACGGATCATTCAGAGAAGGTTTTTTTGAGGTCTTGCCGGCGTTCGCTTGTGAACACAAGAAACCGGAACTCTCGGCATTGCTCCAACTGATGACGCACCGTGGGTAAGCCACGAGCCATACCGACGGTCCCGTATGGCACCTTCAGCCGGAAAGTTCACGACTGGTCCACACAACACCATCAGGTGGTGAAAGCCCAGCTCGAACTCACCTATCGCTGCAATCTTCGTTGCCGTCACTGCTATACCGATCCCTACAATGATCCTCAGTTTTTTCCGCGCGAACTGACTCTCGACGAACTATACCGCCTCGTGGAAGAGTTGCGGGACCTCGGCGTCATCTGGCTGAACCTCTCCGGCGGCGATATCTTCATGCATCCGCGTTTTTTTGAGATCTATGAGCGCACGTACAGCAAAGGGTTCTTGCTCCAGCTCTACACCAATGGGACGCTATTTACTCGTGCAATGATCCAGCGTTTGCAAGCCATGCCCCCCTTCACCATTGATATCTCCTGCCATACGATGAACGAGGCACGCTTCGACTGGTTTACGCAGGTCCCGGGCTCCTATCAAGCGTTCATGCGCGGCCTCGCGTTGCTCCGGGAAAGCAGCCTGCCGTTCACACTCAAAACCAAGTTGATGAACTGGAACAAGGATGAACTGCACGATCTTCAGGAATTCACGGAGTCACTCGGCCAGCCGTTCGGGTACACCACCTCGCTTTCGCCGAGGCTTGATGGCGATTGCTCTTCGCTCGCTTACAGAATCTCGCCCGAAGACCTGCGAGCGATCGGTCGACGCGAACTCGGCGCCGAACAGGACCAACCCTGTGATGGAGAACCGCTCGTTGGGCCCGATCACGACCGGCTCTTTCGTTGCGGCTGCGGCACCAACACCGTTCATATCAATGCCTGGGGCGGGCTCAGTACCTGCACATTCCAGTACGAAACTCGCCTTTCGCTCAGGCAGTTTTCCCTGCGAGAAGCCGTCGACCGAGTCTTTTCCGAAGTACGGAGCCTCCGCTATGAACGTAATACGCCGTGCCGGTCTTGCGCGGTGCATCAATTTTGCGACAAGCAGCCGACACATGCCCGATGGGAAACCGGCAGCCCGGATGCGCCGATCCCTTATGCGTGTGATGTCGCCTATGCAAGAGCACAGACGGCCGGACAACATGCCTTGCTGCATCCGTTACGCGGTGGGCAGACAGAGCGCGGCGGTGGCGAACACAGAGCAGCGTCGCCGCCCACTTCAGTAATAACGTAAGATACGGTAACGGGAATTCCAACCCGCGAGCCTCCCGGTAAGAAAGGGATCAGCATGAGCAACAAAAAACCCTACGAGCCTCCACAATTATTCGAAGTCGCGCTTGATCATGAACAGGCAATCTTGTCGTCATGCAGCATTCTAACCTCCTCGGTCAGTGCCGGAGGAACGAACGGCTGTCGACCACCGGCCGGCTGCATGAATTACCCAAATGCAAGCGCCACAGGATGCAAACGATCGACCATCCCTTTGGTCTACATGGGTCAGACCTGCCACGATTCCGGTGTCCGAGCCTCATAGCCGGCGATGGATATTTCGATCTCTATCGGCGGTTTCATCATCAGGATGAGCGAGTCCAGAGACTATCCGACTCTGGCCTGGCCACTGCGCCCTTTCGAATCATTTATCGCTCCGTGCGGCGTTCCTGCGGATATCCATGTGGACGTGTCGGTCGTCTCCCCCTTACCCGACTTCGACTCACCACGGCTTCGATTTGATGCCGGAGCAGGACTCTGGAAATTGTTCGACACCGATGCCGGATTGGCGATCGAAAGCCTGCATACCTTCACATGTCAGCCACGAGTTCGTGCCGTTATCCTGGACGACTATCGGCGGATCCATGCGTGGATACTCCCGGAATATTTAGGAGGACAGGTCGGTTGGTGCCCAATGTACCTCTTCAATCCGGTCATCGAGGTGTGCTTTCTCGCACGCCTTTCGCGGGAAGGCGGACTCCTCCTCCATGCAGCCGGCCTGGTTTCTCACAAGGAAGGATTCGTCTTCACCGGACCTTCAGGAACCGGTAAGTCCACCATTGCTCGAATGTTTGCCGATCGCCAAGCCCACGTACTCAGCGACGAACGTGTCGTCCTCCGATCTGATAAAGGCAGCGTCACCATCTACGGCTCCCCTTGGGTCGGCTCCGGTGAGTATGCGGCCAACGCATCGGCCCCTCTGACCGCTCTGTACGTCATCAACCATGCCCAGGACCGTCATCGTATCGCCCGGATGCCTACCTCAATCGCCATCTCTCGGCTGCTGCAACAATCCTTTCTGCCTCACTGGGATCGCGATTGTATTGAGCGGTCTCTAGACTTTCTGATTTCAGTCGTCTCATCAATGCCATGTCGGAACCTGGCCTTTCTTAAACAGGCCGACCTGGTTGACCTCGTTCAGCAGCAACCCCCTGTAAGCGCGACGGTATCGCCATGAAGCAACTCAACGCAGACACGTTTCTCTCGACCGTCTCGCTTCAAGCACGCCACACGCGGCATCCCGATGGGGTGACGTTCGAGCTCACCTATGGCTGCAATCTCCGCTGTGTCCATTGTTTCAATCCGACCCACCGCGCGTTGCCTCGAGAACTCGTCACTTCGGAAGTCCTCCATCTCCTCGACGAACTGGCCGCGTTCGGCGTCCTAACCGTGACGTTCACCGGGGGCGAGCCGGTCGTTCGACCGGATATCCATACGATCCTGCTGCATGCTCGCAGCAAGGGGCTGTTGATACGCCTGCTCACGAATGCCACACGAGTCAACGCCGCCCTGGTTTCTGTCCTGCAAGAATGCGGCGCCGAACAAGTTTGTGTCTCCATCTACGGAGCCACGGCAACGACGTACGAGCGAATGACCGGCATCACGGGTTCCTACACCGCATTCCTTCATGGACTGACGATGCTGGCCAAGGCGGATCTCCCGGTCGTCGTCCGCATGCCCGTGACCAGCCTCAATGATCACGAAGTGGAAGCCTGTCGCCGTCTGGTGGAGAATCTTGGCCGAAAGTTTCAGTATTCCCTCGACGTAACCTCCACGGTGACCGGCGACCTGAGTCCATTGGAATACCGGTTACCGCCCCACAGGAAAATGACCATCGATCAGCAGATGCTTGCAGGCTGGGGATCCGCGCCAATGGAAGAAGCCGCTTGCTCAACATCCCGGTTCATCGAATGCGCCTGTGGCCACTCGCGTTTCGCGATCACACCCTACGGGGAAATGAACCTGTGCACGGCCTTCCCCATTCCCCGGTACGATCTCAGAACGGGCACGGTGCAGGAAGGCTGGGAGGCACTCAAACGGACCGTTGATGAAGCGCGCCCAACCACGCGATATGAATGTCCGACCTGTGAAATCCGTTCATACTGCCGTCAGGGACGCAGTGATGCGTGGCTCGAAACCGGCGATATGAGTACCTGTCTTCCGCACTTCAAAGAATGGGCTCAATTGGAGCATCGAACCCATGCCCTCCTCAACCCTCGACGACCTGGTTGATGCCTACGCTCGGGTAAGCAGTAGAAACCGGCTGATGCTGAATGCGTTCGCATCGATCGCACAGCAATTTCGACAACAAGGAATCACCTCTATCGTCCTGAAGGGCGCAGATGTGATCTCTCGGCTCTACGGCGTGCGAGGCTCGCGGCCTATTGCGGATGTAGATCTGTTGGTCCATGAATCGGATTTGCCGGCCATCGACCGCCTGCTCGGCAATCTCGGCTTCACGCAACAGATCGACGGCAATCCTTCGTATGCGTCTTCTGAACAAGGCCTTTCGCTGGACCTGATCACATCCTTCTGGTACCTCGACAATCGAGAACTGGGTGACCTATGGACACGAGCGCGCACACGAACATTCGGCCACACAACCATCTCCTGCCTCGATACAGCCGACCTGTTGATCTATTTGACAGCCTACGCCGTCATCCACCGGGGACACTTGTCTGCAGCCTTTGCTCAGGACATGAAACTGCTCATCGAGAAGGAACCGCCCGATTGGTCTGCGGTGATTGCACGAACCAAGCGCGCCAGACTGGAGATGCCCCTCTTGCACGGCCTCTCCCATGTTCGAAAGCTCTTCTCCTCGATCGTAATTCCTGATAGCGTGCTCGTGGCGCTATTCCCGGAGAATAGGAAGGAACAGAGGCTGGCTTGGCTGCTCCGAAAGCTGGTGACCACGGAGCCGCTTCCGGAAATCGGCCATCTTCTATTGTTCCTCACGCAGCCCGGCAGAAACAAATTGGCTTGGCTCATGCAACGCCTCTATCCTTCAACTGTATTTCTTTCCTACCGGTACGGTTCGGTTGGGCTAAGCATGCCGTGGAAGGCGAGACTGTTGCGCGTGTATCACCTGACTGAAGCCGGACTCCTCCTAAGTGGGCGGGTGCTTCGGCGACTCACAGCAGCATCGGCGGAGCCCCTTCCGTGATCGCTCGACTTCTCAACCCGTCTGCCGAATCGGCTCTCTTCCCGATCGACGGGTTACCGGACACTGTGCATGGACTGGTCCTTCAGAAAATCATGACGCCGATCGTGAATTCCGAGAGCATGACTCCTACGCTCCGGAAAGGTGATGAGCTCAGATTGCAGGATGCCGATGACCTTCAGGTCGGCGACGTCGTCGTATACCGACATGGTCGGTTGTTCGTCTGTCATCGCGTTCACCAGATCCAAGACCATAGGCTGTTCCTGCGGGGAGACGCGAATACCGGTCCCTTTGAAGAAATCGACCTCCGCCAGGTCGTCGGTCGCGTAGAGACGCTGCTCCGTCATGGAACACGAATCGCGGTTCCTCATCATCTCTCCAAGATCTCGCGCACACAGAGAGATTCCACATGGGCTCGAACTGCGACGTGGAGCTTACATCTGGGAAGAGTCCGCGCCTTACGATTCGTGAATTGGGTCACGGGTCGGCCGGTTATGCGGAACATTCTTCGACATATTCTGAAAAGGCTCATGACCATCGATATTCTGGAGCGAGGGTCGTTGCATTCACTCCAAGGATATATCGCTCGACACCATGTCCATCTCGATCAGTCCGATGATCTTCAGCGGGGCCTGTCGACGTTGAATGGTGATGACATCATGTTTGTCATTCGTGCGGGTCCTATCTATTTCGGAACCTGTACGCTCGACCCTTGGGGTTTATACATGAGGCCGCTTCTTCAAGATCTGACTGCCGCAGTTCTGTATGAATCGATCAGTCCTTTCCTACCGCCTCATATTTCGTCTCTTCCTGTCCTGAACGCTACACCTAGCTGCGGAAAGCAATAACATTTCCCTTTCCCACTGAGCCGCGAAATCAGCATCCTTTTTCGCGATTTCTTCGTGGAGTGCGTGGAGGATGCTATAGTTGTGACCTGTTGCCGGATCAGTTTGATCGCCACATATTTTCCATGGATATCTCTTCTCCGCACGCGGCATCGACCATCGACCCAAAACTCGTAACACGAGTCGTCAAAGGCGAACAGCTCGCCTTCCATCAGCTTTACGATCAATCGAGTCCTATCCTATACAGCATGGCTCTACGAATCCTTGGCAGCCGTGAGGAAGCGGAAGAAGTGCTCCAAGGGGTCTATCTTGACATCTGGAAAAAGGTGGTTCGCTACGATCTCGGTCGCGGGACACCGATTGCCTGGCTCATTACGTTAACCCGCAGTCGAGCCATCGACCGATTGCGGACACGTGGCCCTCGTGTTCGTCGTCAGATTACTCCGATCGATGACGCACAGACTGGACAGATTGCGGAGCGGAATGCCGGACAGTTCGAGTCGCAAGCCGATCAAGCGCTGCAGAACCTGATCCGAGAGGCATTCGCGAACTTGCCGCAGCCGCAACAGCAGGCGATCGAGTTGTCGTACTATGAAGGATTGTCTCCCCTGGAGATTGCGACGAGGCTCGATCAACAGGTCGATGCGGTTAAGACTCACATCGGGCGCGGCATGTCGAAACTGCGGGAATCGCTGCAACTGTATTGGGAGCAGGATGAGTCAGCATGACGCATGAAGCATTAGAAAGAGCCGTTCCCTTGTACGTGGTAGGAGCGCTGGAACGGGCCGAGCGGCAGACCCTCGAAGCTCATCTTCTTTCAGGGTGTGTCCCCTGCCACACGGCATTCAAGGAATATCAGTCGGTCGCAGTCACGTTACCGTTCGGTCTTGCCATTACGCCTCCTCCACGAGCCTTGAAGGGAAAGATCTTAGCAGCTCGTATGCCGGTCTCTGCCATAGAGCCGACGGCCCAATCGCCTGCCAAACCGAGCCTCGAACCAGGCGAATGGATGAATCACCTCTTCCCTCCCTCCTCCCCCTCTGCGATATCGTTCGATTGGGTGTTGGGACTGGTCTTTCTTGCAGTCTTGATCATCTTGGCAGCTCTGAGTTGGAATGCCTCCACGCAAGGGAACGGAGACACCGAGAAGCTGGCTGAGCTGCAGGCTCAAGCGGAGACTGCCGGCACGAAGCTCACGACCCTCCAGAAGCAGCTCAGCGAGCGTGAAGAATCACTCACACAGGCCCGAGAGGAGCTGCAGCGCCGCATGGCGGAGCTGGCAGAGTTAAGAGATCAATTGATTCAGCGAGAAGCCGAAGTGGATGATCTGAAAGCTCAACTTGCTCAACGAGGCGGCCGATCGGTGCGAATACCCTAGAACAAACCGACAACTCATCTATGATTCACCCGCCATTCAGACTGCAACACGCCCTCTGATCTTCCCTGTCTCCAGTTCCCATGCTAGCATGCGACGCGACCTTAGGCTTAGCGGCATTATCATCGATGCAGCACGACAACCTCGATTCCCGCTACATGGAGCTGGCCCTTCAGCAAGCGAGACTTGCCCCGCTGATCGGAGAGGTTCCGATCGGTGCCGTCCTCGTCTACAAAGACGACGTCCTCGCCGTTGCCCACAACTACCGAGAGGTTTTGCAGGACCCCACGGCTCATGCTGAGATGCTCGTGATCCGGAAGGCCGCAGAGAAGTTGCGGAGCTGGCGGCTCATTGACACAACACTCTACGTAACACTGGAGCCCTGCCCAATGTGTGCCGGAGCCATCGTACAATCCCGCATCGCACGTCTTGTGTTCGGCGCCCGGGATCCCAAGGCCGGAGCGTGCGGATCGATCATTGACATTCCCGGCGAACGCCGGTTTAACCATCAAGTCGACGTCGCGGGTGGTTTGCTCGAGGAGAAGAGCCAGGCACTCTTGCAGGAGTTTTTTCAAAGCCTACGGTCCAAGGCACCGGGCACCAACACCGGTAATACACCTCGACGGAAGAATGGTTGACGGCTGTGTATACATTGTCTTGACTTTACTGCTGTAAGACCGTAAAAGAAATATATCGAAGGGGAAACTAGGGTTCCGGCTGCCTTTACTGGGAGCGTCTGGTCCGAGAGTTTCCGGTCTCGCATAACGAGGCTCCACGGAGGGATAAAAGCCCGGGAGATCATGTACTGAGGTACATGGCCTTCTCGGAATTTAACCCGCTCGACAAGGAGGCTTCGTTATGCATCTCCACTCCATAGTTCTTTCCGTACCGGATCAGGCAGGCCTGCTGCCAAGCAGAGAGGTCTGTCATGTCGATTAAAGACAATCCGGATACGCTGTTTCCCGCTACTGCTCCGAGTGCTCCCGAGACACTCAACCGCAGCCTCAGCCTCTGGAACAGCCTCACCATCGGATTCGCAACCGTTTCGCCGGTTGCAGGATTGTACGCCATCATCGGCGTGCAGACGGTGGTGACCGGAGGTGGTTGGTTTTCAGCGCTGGCGCTCTGTCTGGTGATGCAGCTGCTGGTGGCAACCGTATATGCGGAGCTGTCCTCTCAGATTCCGATCGCAGGTGGAGCGTACAAATGGGCAAGGCAGCTCGGAGGCCCCACCACGGGAACATATGCCGGAGCCATCTATGTCAGCTCCACAATCGCGATGCTCACCACAACCGCTTACACCGGCGGGGTCTGGCTGGCGATTTTTTTCGGATCAGGAGGTGGAACGGGAGTCAGCCTCGTGATATGGGGCGCGGTGTTTATGCTGATCTGCACCGTCCTCAACCTGATCCACGTCTCAATATTTAAGTTTCTTATTTCCCTGGGTGTCTACGCGGAAATCGTCGGCTCGTTCGGTGTCGCGCTGCTGCTGTTTTTCTTTTTCCGGCAACATGAATTCTCCGAACTGTTCGCACATCTCGGGACGGGAACCGCCCCCAGCCAGACCGCGGCGTTTCTGGCAGCGCTTGCTATTTCCGGCTGGGCGTTCATCGGCTTCGATGCCTGCTCAACCATTGCCGAAGAAACTCACGAGCCCAAACGGATGGTGCCGCGCGCGATCTTTTTATCTCTTTGTATGGTGGGAAGCGTGGTGCTCTTCAACTCTGCCGCGCTCACCCTCAGCTTCAACCGTGACACGTTGGTCCATACGAGCGCCGTGTCCGATCCCGTCACCCCCGTGATCGTCGACAACTTTGGAGCCTGGGCGGAAACCCCTTTCCTGACGATTGTCATGATCGCGTTTCTGGCTTGCGGGTCATCCATGGTGCAATACACATCCCGTATTGTGTTTTCCATGGCGCGCGAGGGGAGTATGCCGGCCGTCCTGAGTCGAGTCACCGCTGCCGGAGCTCCGCATAATGCCGTGCTGTTCACGGTTCTGCTCGCCACGCTCGGATTGCTCTTCGGACTCAACGATGAAGCGGTCGCGACGGTACTGGCGTTCGGCACGGGCGGGTTGTACGCCATGTTTGCAATGACCACGGGCGTTGGACTCTTCACCCGTCTTACAGGCCGTTGGGACCCATCGTTAGGTCAGCTGAAGCTAGGCGCCTGGGGATTGCTCATCAATACGGTCGCCTTCCTCTGGTCAGTATTCGAGTTCGTCAATATCGCCTGGCCACGCCCGTATGCCGTCTCGCCCGACGCACCCTGGTGGCAACTCTGGGCCGTCCCGCTGGTCCTCGGCGGCATCTTGGGAGTGACGACGCTGTACGTGCTGACCAACAGTCTCCGCAAGAATTAATCAATCGCCTTACTTTATGGAGGAGTTAGACATGGATCACGCTCATTCCTTGCTCTGGGAAGAAGACGTCCCCGGAGGTTGTCATTGGTCCGGCATCGTGCGCCGTGGCACGACCCTGCGGCTGGAAGATGTAGAAGGCAGAGCCAACGCCGCAGTGTTGTTGTTTAACAGCGAAGAGAAATTGGAACGGTACAACATGGCAGATACGTTGAAGTGTCAACATACCTTCCAATTGACCAAAGGACATGCCTGCTATTCCGATATGGGGCGCATTTTCTGTTTCATTACCGCGGACACGACCGGCTGGCATGACACCGTATGCGGACTGAGTGAAGCCGAGCTGATAGAGAAGCAATACGGTGTCGCCCGATATCAGGAACATCGGAATCAGATGTATCGGAGCGGGCTGGACGGGATGCTGATCGAGTTAGGCAAATGGGGTTTAGGGAAACGAGATGTCGTCTCTAACATTAACTTTTTCAGCAAGATCACGGCCAACGCATCCGGCGAATTGTCCTTTCAGGCCGATAACAGAAGACCCGGCGACTCCGTCGATCTAAGCTTCGAAATGGATACGCTGGTTGTGCTGTCCGCCGCCCCGCACCCGCTCGACCCGTCCAAAGTCTACCGTCCAGGTGCAGTCCGCTTGGCCCTGCTCCCCACACCGGCTGGAGCAACCATAGAATGTGCAGGTCTGGCTGAGAATGTGCGGGGTCTCCAACACACTCAACGGTTGTATGCCTGTAAGGGAGGTGTCGAATGAGCGTACACAACCTTATCGAAAGCCGGCTTGATCCAGAGCTTGCTGTCGTTGATGAGATTTGCCCCGCAGGCGAACCGTGGGTCAAGCTGGTAAGAAAAGGGGCAACGTTTCGCATTGTCGATCTGGAAGGAAACCAGGCGGTCGATACCCTGTTCTTCAACCCGGCTCATACACCGGAACGCTATAGCGCCACCGACACGATCAGCCGGCAAAGAAGCCTGTATTTGACTAGCGGCACCAAGCTCTATTCCAATTTCGGCAACGTCATGCTCACGATCGTCGCCGACACGTGCGGGCGTCATGATATGCTGGGCGGGGCTTGCGCGTCGGAAAGCAACAGAGTTCGTTATGCGCTGGACACGTATGCGATGCATAGCTGCCGAGATAGTTTTCTTCATGCGTTGGCCCACGATCCGCTTTGTGAACAACTCGGCCTCACCAAACGCGATCTGCCCAGCAATATCAACTTTTTCATGAACGTTCCGGTGACGGAAGCGGGCGGGCTTGAATTTGTCGACGGGGTATCGGCGCCCGGCAAGTATGTCGAAATGCGCGCTGAAATGGACGTCGTCGTGATGATCTCGAATTGCCCGCAGCTCAACAACCCCTGTAATGCCTACAACCCCACGCCGATTCGCTTGTTGGTGTGGGAGTCGGCAGAAAAAGGGATTGCGCATGTTTGAAAAAGTACTGATTGCCAACCGCGGCACCATTGCCTGCCGTATCATCCGTACACTGCGCCGGATCGGGGTAAGCAGCGTGGCTGTCTACACGGACGCCGATCTCCTGTCTCGGCACGTGGTGGAGGCCGATGAAGCCCATTGGATCGGCAGCGGAGTCGCAGCGGACAGTTATCTCCGTGCCGACAAGATTTTGGATGTTGCCAGACGAACCGGTGCACAGGCCATTCATCCCGGCTATGGCTTTCTCAGCGAGCAGGCACATTTCGCCGAGCAGTGCGCGGCCCAAGGCATTTCCTTTATCGGCCCCAGCCCGGAACAGATGCACGCCTTCGGTCTCAAACATACGGCGCGCGCCCTGGCTATGCAGAATCAAGTTCCGCTGCTTCCGGGGACCGGTCTGCTGGATAGCATAGACCACGCATTATCCGAGGCGGCAAAGATCGGTTATCCCGTCATGCTGAAAAGCACAGCCGGCGGCGGCGGGATCGGCATGCGTCTGTGCCGGAACAAAGAGGAACTGAACGAGGCGTATGAATCGGTGAAATACCTGGCACAGAACAACTTTAAGGATGCCGGCCTGTTTCTCGAGAAATATGTCGAAAACGCCCGCCACATCGAGGTTCAGATTTTCGGCGACGGGAAGGGCGGGGTGATCGCGCTGGGGGAACGTGACTGCTCAGTCCAACGACGCAATCAGAAGGTCATAGAAGAAACTCCCGCCCCCAATCTGACTCCATCCTTGCGCCAGGCCCTGCTGGACGCGGCCGCGCGCCTGGGGAAAGCGGTCAATTATCAGTCGGCCGGCACGGTGGAATACATTGTCGATGCCTCCAGTGGCGAGTTCTATTTCCTCGAGGTCAACACGCGTCTGCAGGTTGAGCACGGTGTGACCGAAGAAGTGACCGGCGTTGATCTGGTGGAATGGATGGTACGGCAGGCTGCCGGGAATCTCCCACCGCTGGATTCACTCGATATCACGCCTCGAGGAGTCGCCATTCAAGCACGGGTGTACGCCGAGAGTCCGGCAAAAGATTTTCAACCGTCCTGCGGCACACTCACGGCCGCAGACTTTCCATCGGAAGCACGTGTCGAGACCTGGGTGGAGCGTGGCGTCGAAGTCTCTCCGTACTATGACCCGATGCTGGCCAAGATTATTATCCGCAAGCCGGAGCGTGAACAAGCCATTGCAAGCCTGACGGCAGCCCTCCATAAGACCGCCCTGCACGGCATTGAAACGAATTTGAATTATCTCAAGCAAGTCTTACACGGTGCAGCGTTCCGTAGCGGTCGGTACACGACGGGCGTGCTGAAAGGATTCGGATACCACGCAGAGACCATCGAGGTGCTCACCCCTGGAATGCAGACGACGGTGCAGGATTATCCCGGACGTCTAGGGTACTGGCAAGTCGGCGTGCCGCCGTCAGGCCCGATGGATGATCTGGCATTCCGTCTGGCCAATCGCCTGGTCAACAACCGACAGGATCAGGCCGGACTCGAGATCACTGTTATCGGCCCAACTCTTCGTTTCAACTGCGACAGCGTCATTGCCGCAACCGGCGCATCGATCGAGATGCATCTGGACGGCAAACCATTGGCGCAATGGCAGTCGCATGTGGTCAAAGCAGGGGCATTGCTGCAGTTCGGGCGAATCAGCAATCACGGCTGCCGGGCCTATCTGGCCGTGCAGGGTGGCTTTCAAGTACCCGCCTATCTTGGCAGCAAGGCCACCTTCACCCTCGGCCAGTTCGGTGGGCATGCCGGACGCGTTCTGCGCAGTGGCGACCTACTGCACATTGCGGCAATGCACGACCACATCCCCCACACTCTGCCGAAGGAATTGATTCCGAACTATACCGATAACTGGCAAATCCGCGTGCTGTACGGCCCACACGGAGCGCCGGAGTTTTTCTCTGATCCCGATATCCGCATGTTTTTTGAGACCGAGTGGGCAATCCACCACAACTCCAGCCGTACCGGCGTACGCCTGATCGGCCCAAAGCCTCAATGGTCGCGCCACGACGGAGGGGAAGCAGGTCTGCACCCGTCCAATATCCACGACAATGCCTATGCCCTTGGCGCGGTGATTTTCACCGGCGATATGCCGGTGATCTTGGGACCGGACGGACCCAGTCTCGGTGGTTTCGTCTGCCCCGCCTCGATCGTCCGTGCCGATCTCTGGAAGATAGGCCAGCTCAAACCGGGTGATCGCGTACGCTTCTGCCGGATTTCAGCAGACCATGCACTGGCGCTTGATCACTCACAGAGCATGATGATCCAAGGTCTTCGGCAGCCAGACATCACCCCGAAGTCATCCGAAGCCGACCTGCTGGACCAGCCTATTTTGCATCACATTCCTGAAGGCCCTCGGCACATGCAGGTCGTGTATCGCCAGTCCGGCGACGAAAATCTGTTGATCGAGTATGGGCCGCCGATACTCGACCTCAATCTTCGCTTTCATGCGCATGCCCTGATGGAATGGCTCCAGCAAACAATCGACAGGGAGCATCTGAAAGGAATCGTGGATCTGACGCCCGGCATCCGGTCCCTGCAGATTCATTTTCAGCCGCGAGTGTTGCCGCGTGCCAGGTTGCTCAACATCCTCGCGGGTGCCGAGAAGAACCTCCCCGCCATCGATGAAATGGAGGTGCCGACGCGCATCGTGCATCTTCCGCTTTCATGGGACGATGCGGCGACACAGGTCGCCATCGACAAATATATGCAGTCCGTGCGCAACGATGCGCCGTGGTGTCCGAGCAATATCGAGTTTATCCGTCGTATCAACGGGCTGGACAGCGTCGAAGACGTGCAACGTATCGTATTTGAGGCAAGCTATCTGGTATTGGGGCTGGGTGACGTATATCTGGGTGCGCCGGTCGCGACTCCGCTGGATCCCCGCCACCGCCTTGTGACCACGAAGTATAACCCGGCACGCACCTGGACTCCGGAGAACGCGGTGGGAATAGGTGGCGCGTACCTCTGCATCTACGGCATGGAAGGCCCCGGCGGATATCAGTTCGTTGGACGCACCGTACAAATGTGGAATCGCTGTCGTCAAACCGGCGATTTCAAGCAGGGCAACCCTTGGCTGCTGCGCTTTTTCGATCAGATTCGCTTCTATCCTGTGAGTGGGAGCGAACTGCTTGAGCTGCGTAAGGATTTCACAGCTGGACGATTTAAGCTGAACGTGGAAGAAACGACCTTCAGCCTGAAACAGTACAATACGTTCCTGCAGCAGAATGCCGCCTCGATCAGCGCGTTCAAAACAAAGCAGCAAGCTGCATTTGAAGCCGAGCGCGAGCGCTGGAGGAGCAGTGGTCAGGCGGAGTACATCAGTGACGCCGAATCCGGCCCGTCAGACGCACCAGTTGAGATAGAGCTTCCCGAAGGAGCCAACGCCATCACTGCGCACGTGACTGGTACCGTATGGAAATTGCTCGTGACGAACGGACAGCATGTCACTGCAGGAGGCCCGGTAGTAATTCTTGAATCGATGAAAATGGAGCTCACGGTCCAGTCGCCAGTGAATGGGACTGTGCAACAGCTATATTGCCAGGAACGAGAGCATGTTTCCGCTGGAAAGCTGTTGCTCGTGATTCAGGAAGAGTGAGCCACCGATACCGGCTCGCATTCGTGGAATGCGAGCCGGTATGCGCATCACAATCGTATTAGGCAAAAGCGATTGGAGAAGACTGTAGAATAATCCGGTCGATTTCCGGCCCATCCAGCGACTCTTTTTCCAAGAGCGCTTCCGCCAGCGCCTTCAAGCTCACCATCTGTTCGATGAGGACTTGCTTGGCCCGCTCGTAGCTTTCTGTGACAAGACGCTTGATCTCCAGATCGATCTCCAGCGCCATTTCACCACTGACATCACGCCTGCCCCCAAAGGAGCGCCCCAGAAACATCGATTCCTCTTTCTGCCCGAACGTCAATGGCCCAAGCTTTTCACTCATGCCCCATTCGCAGACCATCTTGCGCGCGAGGTCGGTTGCACGCTCCAAATCGTTGCCGGCTCCGGTCGTGACGTGTTTGAATACCAGTTCTTCCGCGACCCTACCACCCATGAGAATCGCCAGCCTATCGTGCAAAAACTCTTTGGAGTAATTATGGCGATCCTCGGTCGGCAACTGCATGGTCACACCTAACGCGCGGCCTCTCGGAATAATCGACACTTTGTGAACTGGATCGGTGCCCGGCAGAAGTTTGGCCATCAAGGCATGGCCCGCCTCGTGATAGGCGGTGACCCGCTTTTCCTCGTCCGTAAGCATCATGCTCTTTCGCTCTACGCCCATCACAATCTTGTCTTTCGCCATTTCGAAGTCTACGGCCCCGACTTCGTTTTTGTTCTGACGAGCAGCCCAAAGCGCAGCCTCGTTGACCAAGTTTTCCAAGTCGGCGCCTGAGAAACCGGGAGTTCCTCGAGCGACCTTCTCCAGTTCTACGTCGGCTGCAATCGGCACTTTTTTCGTATGCACTTTCAGGATCTGCGAACGGCCTCGGAGGTCAGGTTGATTCACCACCACTTGCCTGTCGAATCGACCCGGCCTCAGCAAGGCCGGGTCGAGCACATCCGGTCGATTCGTGGCTGCAACCAGGATGACACCCTCCGTCGTATCAAATCCGTCCATTTCAACCAGCAACTGGTTAAGCGTTTGCTCACGCTCATCATTTCCGCCGCCAAGCCCTGCTCCCCGTGACCGCCCGACGGCGTCGATCTCATCGATGAAAATGATACAGGGCGCATGCTTTTTTGCTTGTTCGAACAAGTCCCGAACGCGAGAGGCCCCGACACCGACAAACATTTCCACGAACTCCGAACCGCTGATGCTGAAGAAGGGGACTCCCGCCTCGCCGGCAATCGCTTTAGCCAATAATGTTTTCCCGGTCCCAGGCGGACCCACGACCAACACACCTTTGGGAATGCGTCCGCCGAGTTTCTGAAACTTTCGCGGGTCCTTCAGAAATTCAACCGTTTCCTGCACCTCCTCCTTCGCTTCATCAATTCCCGCCACATCGGCGAACATCACCTTTTTCCGGTCATCCGACGGCATGCGGGCTTTGCTCTTCGCGAGGGACAGAGCTTCGTTCCCGACCTGCATCCGGCGCATGAAGAACAACAACAGGCCCACAAAGAGAACGAACGGCCCCCAGGTCATCAGAAATCGGATGTACCACGGGCTTTCATCGAGTGGTTTGACCTCGATCTGAACTTGCTTTTCTCGCAGCACCTGGACGAGATCGGGATAGTCGGCCGAATAAGTGCGAAGCCGGGTGTTATCCTTCAAGACACCGCTGATATGACGTCCCTGGAGGATCACCTTTTCGATGTCGCCCTTGTCGAGTTTCGCCATGAAATCGCTGAAAATAATCTCTTCCTCTAATACGCGCGTAGGCATCGTCCATAGGTTGAAGAGAAATATCATGAACAGGCCTAACACCATCCAAAACAGTGCTGTTTGTGTTTTGCTTTTCACGAGTAGCCTCTCACAATGGATTCCTTGCAGCGGATAGCCTTTCTCCGTGACGCTATTTCCACCGTTTGAAGATGTGTTTGGCGTTCATGCTTTCCCTCCGACTTTGGTCTTGTCCTGGTTCGCCAACGTGGCGTAGGCGAACACATCGTACACCTTGGTCGTCTTCTGTCGGTCATCCGTCAGGTAGAAGTAGGAG
>Ga0187893_10000323_pt1 | contig 123806 bp, 153 predicted proteins | sample MA1701074metaG_FD_139574 | JGI IMG/M metagenome (GOLD analysis project Ga0187893, IMG submission 139574) | White microbial mat communities from a basaltic lava cave in the Kipuka Kanohina Cave System on the Island of Hawaii, USA - MA170107-4 metaG ...
CTATAAAGATTACTGGTTGGACCAATCCAATCAGCGATAGTAAAAGATTGAGAAAAATTTGGAAGCCCGGTCCCGCTATAACCAGAATAACCACTTGGGCCAGAGTATCCAGAATAACCTGATTTACCACTATAACCACTTGTTCCTGCGGCAGTTGCATTAACCCACTTGTTAGAACCAGAATCATATGTCAAGACTTCTTGATCTTGTACATTAATAATTCTAACATCGCGAAGTTTAATGAGTTTATCGAATAGACGGACTAAATCTGGCATCTTAGTTATTTTCCCAAGATGATTTATAAATCCTTTAGTTTTACAGCCTTAGTGGTCTACTTATTTTTAATAAGCGAAATGATAGAAGATACTACTTTTTTAGCGTCTACAAATACTTTTTCATCATAGGTTTCAGCTTCCCAACAATCGAATTGAAATCTTCTTAAATACATAGGGTCTTTTAATAAATTTATATTTGTATCATATCCGAATATAGATGGGTCAGACTTTCCCCAAACTACAACCCCAGGTTTTTTATAATGAGATGCAAAATGAGGAAAGAAATTGTCAACTGAACACCATGTTGATGCTTTATCTAAAATTTCTGCTAGATAATCAAACGATTGTCCTAAGATACACTCATCCGCATCAATTGGCTCCTCCCCGAAATATCCAACTTGTATAACTTTTACGTTATTCTGTTTAAGTTCTTTTACTACTTCATTCCAATAGGGATAATTTTTAGGATTTTTACCTTCTCTTCGTAATGGTTTTGACCAAGGTGCAATAATAACAGACGACATATTATATATCCTTACTTATACATCTCTAAAAAGGCTTGGTATAATTTACCTTTCCAATTCCTATCCCACATCCATTTGTAAACATTATATCTATCTTGACTTGGATCTATTAACTGGGCTTCTGCTATACTAATAATATTTAAATCTTTTTCATCTTTAAATATTTCTGGTGTACAAAGAGCCAATGTAATCTTTTTATGAATCTTTTTTAATTCTGGCAGAACATGTTTAAATGCAAAATGATCTCCAATTCCATTATCTAAAACAATAAGTTTTGAATCATTTAGAATGTCGTATTTTCTCAATTCTCGCCTAAATATATCTTCATCATGATCCCATAATTTTGAATCATTATAACTTCTAATACCACCTGATGGATCTCTTAAATGCCATGTTAAAGCATTAGGCTCAACTAATAGCTTATAACCTTTCCTTTTTATCTCATATGTAAATAACGTTTCTTCTCTGTGTCCTACAGGGGATAGTACCAAATTATATTCTGCTATTCCTTTACGATATAAAAAAGTATTATGCAAATGATCAACTTCTATTACTCTATCAAACTTACTCCATTGTACATTTCCTTTTGTGCTAATATCTTCTATTTTTCCTGAACATGAAGAAAAAGGAATAACCGGATGAGAAGGAGTCCATACTAATCCTCCAACAGCTCCTATGTCTGGTTGTATTAACTTCATTAACCTTTCCAAAACATTAGGTTCTGGTACATCATCATCATCTATTCTCCAGATCCAATCTGTGCTAGATAAAATTTGAGCCTTATGATGATTGAGAACTTGACCTTTTCTTTCGCCATAAATTACTTGTAAATCTATATTTTTTAAATGTAAAACTGTAAATATATTTTGGTATGTTGGATCATTTCTTAAATCTTTTTGTTCTCCATCATCAAAAACAAGTATCTTTTTAGGACGACGGGTTTGATTTGCAACAGCCATTAGAGCCATAGGAAGAGTTGTATAATATCTATCCTTAGTTGATATACTGACTGTAACAGTAGGCTCTATTTTTAACATAATTATCTTATATTGTGTTTTTCAATAAATCTCTTATATATATCGTCAGTTCTCTTTGAAGCCATATTCCCCTCATTTTTTACAATATATTTAATAAATTCTAATGAGTTCTTTTTTATTTTATACCCTGCTTTAGCGATTCTTACCCACATATCCCAATCTTCTATAGAGTTTAAATTACTATCAAAGTTCCCAACACTAAGACATTTTACCTTATGTAAAACGCTCGATATATAAATAAAATTGGATTTAATTAACATATCCATTCCTGGATAAATATCAGGATTAGATATTCCATAAGGAATAGCTGGACTCCCATCCACAAATTCATTTATTGCATCAGAATAAACTAAATCACAATCTTCTATTGCTTTTAATTGAGAACTTAAATAATGTTCTCCCCATCTATCATCTGCATCGCAATATGCTACGTATTTAAAAAATGAATCTTGTCTTATTAAATCTAGTGCTGCATTTCTAGCTGAACTAACCCCACCATTTTCTTTATTTATAATTTTAACTCTTTTAGTAATATCTCGCCCCAATATATTTTGAGCTTTATTTTCTTCTTTAGATCCATCATCAATTAAAAACAACTTCCAGTTTAAATAACTTTGCCCCAGTATAGATATAACAGACTTTAATAGCAAGTCTTTATCATTATAATAAGGCATTACTATTGCAACATTCATCCTATTTCTTTTCAATCAAAGCTAAAAATAACCCGTTATGCCATTTTCCATATGCTGTTTTGCCATCTTCCCATTCAGAATTCAAAAGAGGTACAGGCAAATAAACTTCATGTATTATTGATATCTGATTATCTTTAATCAGATCCTTTAAAGAATCCTGCGTACCTTTTTTAACACTTGGCCACTCATAATCATCTACAATAAAGAGAAATCTCTTTGCCATAGCAGGTAGGGCAAATTTTAAAGCCTTATATTGGTCTTCGTATGTATGATTTCCATCAAATAAATACATATTAATTGGTGGAAGATTTTGTATATCTATCTTAAAAAAATCATTTTCAATCAGCGTACAATCGTTATCTCCACCAAATGTATTAACATTATGTATTAATTCATCTTTAGCATGAATAAACTGTTTATTCTGTCTCTGAGTAAAATCACTAAATAAACTAAAATCGTCTACAATATAGCATATACCCATTTTATTATTAGATAAAACGGAACAACAAGTACTTCCTCTCCAACAACCAACCTCCAAGTAATTTAATCCACTACAAGAACCTAAATTATTTAATAAATGCCTATTAGTTGTGCTAGACATGCCTTCTATTGTTAGAACATCAGGATTTATATTAGATATTCCTTGTTCTGCACGATATACACAATCATCAATAAAAGCAGGAGTTAACGATGTTTGATTAGTAAACAGGTTGTCTTCTTTAGTTGATTTTTGAAATAACAGACCTTTAGTTATTAAATTAGATTGATTCTCAGATACAAAATTTGGATATGTAGAGTCTATATCAACAAATTCAAATTGATATCCTGATCTGTTAAATATATCTATCCCCTGTTCTATATTTTTATTAATATTATCTTTATTATCTAAATCAGGGAATTTAACTTCTTGATGTGCCCAGGATTTTAATTTTTCTAAAATTACATCTCCCCCGCCCATCCAACTAAAATGCCATCCGCCATTAGAGATTTTTTGACTCTCAGTACACTCTCTGTATCTTAAATCTGTTGTATTCAATCCAAATCTCTTCATATTTCCATACGTTGTTATGCGACTAAATACGCCTGGCTTTATTTCATCCTTTCCTGCTTTTAAATTAAGATAAAAATTATACAAAGTCTGTTCAAAATACATCCAATCTTGTTGTGGGTTATACTCTTTTATTTTCTCACCTCTAGGTATTTCATCTATATCAGATAGAATAATAATATCTTCATCTGAACAATTTTGCAGAGCATTCATTATATAATTTCTTTGATAATGCTCTATTACCCAAGGATCAGGATCGTAAACCAATGGTGCTATTAAATGAATTATCTTAGACTCAAAATTTTTAAATCTATCTTTATTATTCTTAAAATATAATGGCTTATGTATTCCCGTATGAGTTGTTGCCATCTCGCAAATAACAAATTTATCAACATAAGGATCTAATTCATTTAATCTTATTTCTAATAGGTCTAACTCATTAAAAAATGTAAAACAATCATATACTTTTCTTTGTGTCTTCTGCTGGGGTACAATTTGAGGTTGTGATTTATGATAAATATATCCTTTTTTATCATAATACTCCATATTGCAGAGCAAATATAAAGGATAACTATCATCTATATCAACGATTGTATATTGAATGCCTCTGTGATATAAATCTGTCGCATTTTCTAATGAATGAATAATATTATCATCATTATTAAACTGAGGTATATTTAGTTCTGTATGAACATAGGAAGTTATCTTTTGTTTTATAAACTCTTTGTCGCCGATAAAACTAAAATGCCAACCCGCGTTTTGTATTGTGTGTTTAAAATCATAGTCTCTAGTAGTACGAAAAGAATCTATATCACAATTTTTAGCTTCTGAATAAGGGAAAATTCTGGCTTTATACCATCCGTCCAAAACTTCATAATTCAATTTATAACAAAATAATCGTAAATGAAGACATGTCAATCCCATAGAAGGTCTGTATTTATCTATAACAGAAGCCTTGGGAATCTCATCAGCGTCTGTCATAATAATAATGTCATCATCATGGCAATCTACTAAACCACGTTTAATAGCATTTCTTTGAAATGTTTCATTAGAATACGAATCTCCAGGAGGGAATTCATCAATTACTACATGTCTAACTTTCGGTAAGAATTGTTCAAATCTAGACAAATTTTCTGCAAAATATAATGGTTTAGGTAATCCAGAATGCGTGAATCTAGACTCCACAATAACAAAATAATCTACAGTGTTATAAAGTTCATTAAACCTTAACTCTAAAATATCCAATTCATTAAAAAACATAAAACAGTCATATATTTTAGATCTTCTAACTCCCTTTTCAACATACCAGGAGCTGGAATAAGACTTAACTTCTTCCCCGAATATTTCATCTACTGCTTTCTTTACATCAGCACAATAAGGATAATCATGACCTCCAATAATACCATTGGATTTTAATTTAGGTAGCCATGCTGATATATCATTTTTCACCGATTCATAATCATGACTAGCATCTATAAATATTAAATCTGCACAATTGTTTGCCAACATACTAGCTGCAGAAACTGATTCAGTTCTAAATATAGTTAGATATTCGTTTAATCCAAACCTATCAATGTTGTTAATAAATTCTTGATATATATCTGATTTTTTAGCTTCCTCAGCATGAGTTGTTCCACCTTTAAACGTATCAACCGCATAAACTTTTAATTTCTTTGCTTTAATTATATCTGCCAAAGAGCATAAACTTCTGCCTTTCCAATTCCCAATTTCAATTATTATTCCCCCATCAGGAACTTTAGAAACATACTCTCGATACAAATCAATATCAAGGTCAGAAAACCATCCATCCGGCAATTCTTTATCATTAATACGTTCTAATACTGTCATACCATTATTATTAGTTAAATGCTCTTTTATACGCCAATTTTTATTACTATCTAAAAATTCATCAATCGCTCGTTTTAATCCTGTTCCAGGACCACCTGGCCATCCGCCATAATAATCCCCTTGCATTCCTTCTTCTGCATGAAATACTGTATCATGTAAGATAATATATTTTTTAACCTTACCTGTATGTAATTTTAACTCACTTTTCAATTGGTCATAACAGTGAATTGTATCAATAAATAACAAATCTGTAGGCTCTATATCAGCCTCTAACACATCTTTTTGAATAAAACGAAAATCTATATTTTCTTCTCTCGCTAAATCTATTAACTTATCTACTTCATCTTCTTTATGCCAATCATAAGAAATTAAACGCTTAGGTTTTGCTGATAAAAACGCCAAAGTAGATTGTCCATGCCTTACACCAAATTCAGTAACATGATCGCAAATTTCCGCATATCTTTTTAATATTGGTAGGTGTTCATTTATATCACTGGAAGTATCTTGACACGCTTGTTTATATCTATAGTCAAGACTATCTTTATTTACAAGATTTACATTCTCTAAAATTGTTAAGCCGTTGTTGTTTTCATAAATTTCTTTTATTTTCCACTGGGTATTGTTTATTAAAAACTCTTCAATTGCATCTTTTAGCCCCTTATTAACAGATTCATCAAACGATAAAGATAATCCATCTCCAGATACGCTTTTATGATCGAAAGTCTTAGTATCATGCATTATAATATACTTACTTACTTTTGAAGCATGAAGATTTAATTCTGTTAAAAGATGAGAATAAGAATGATAAGTATCAATAAATAACAAGTCGGTATTTTCTATATTTATTTTAGATGTATCCCCTTGAATAAAAGATAATTTAATTTGTTCTCTTTTTGCAGCATCTATCGCAAATTCTATTTTTGGACAAGATCTCAAATCATATGAAACCATTGTTTTTGGCATGCCAGCCAAAAGACCCCATGTTGAGACAACCTCACGTACTCCAAATTCTGTTATATGTTCACATTGCTGAGCATATAATTTTAATATAGGAAGATGTTCATTTATATCACTTGGAGTATCTTTATATTCTGTATACTTTCTTTCTATTGTGCTTTTAAAATTATGCTTTGCTTTAAGATAATCTAGAGAAGATTTCGTTCTTTCGTTTTTTAGTAACGGAAGATTTTGTTTTTCTCTTTCTGTGGTATCTCCATAAATACGACTAAAAGTAGCTCCACCACAATGACGAATAGGAAATATATCAAACTTTTCATCTATCTTTGTAAATTCTGTATTATATTCTACATTATGCGGAACCTGTACTATATTATATCCAGCATTCCTAGCTCTAATACTAAAATCTACATCTTCATAATATCCTTCTCCAAAGTTTTCATCTAATATGCCAATATTGTCAAATACTTCTCTTTTTATCATGACACAAAAGAAAAGAATATACTCTCCCTGGGCTTCATCTAACCAAGATTTTTTTACTCCTGTTATTCCTACTTTACTGTCGCCCTTAAAAGGTTCTTCTAATAACGAAAGCCAAGTATCTTTACTTACCCATGCATCGTTATTTAAAAGTATTATATACTCACCTGAAGATTCTTTTATACCAGCATTCGTAGGTTTTATATATCCTGCAGCATCCGGCATAACAATAACTTTAAAAGGATGCCCTAATTTATTTACATATTCTTCAGTTCCGTCTGTGCAGCCATTAGCAACAACAATTACTTCTATATTTGATAAATCTGTATATTTTTTTATACTTTCTAAACACGGTACTAAACAATCATGCAAATGATTATAAGTAGGGATAACTATAGAATATTTTACCTTTTGAGATATATTATGATTAACAGGCTTATAAGCCTCAATTCTCATATTATAACCCCAATGCCATTTAAAAACAGGATCCAATTTACTGACTTTAGTAAAATTGTTACTTATTAAATGATCTTTTAATATCTCTTCATACCAACCAAACAAATGAGGGTTACTCACATTTGGGTCATAAACTGTTGTCCCGTAAATACAATTAAGAAGTGTGTATCTTTCGTTTTTATTAGATTTTTCAAAATTACGACACAATTCTAGAATATCAGGTAATTCTAAAATGAGTTTACCACCAGGAACTAAAACCCTATTCCATTCTTTTAAAATATCATTTGCTTGAAAACAGGAAAAATGTTCAAATAGATGAAATGCAGCAATTTCATCAACACTATTATCTGGATAATCTAAATGTCTAACATCCATTTGTTTTTGAGCAAGTGGGTTATACAAATCTATATTTACATATCCAGGTAATAAAATACTTCCGCAACCTAAATTTAACTTAAGTTTTTGACTATATCTTTCATGTAGTATTTTTTCATTTCTATCTACGATACTGTCCCATCCTTTTACGCCATGAACAGTAATACTAGATTTATGCCATATTGGAAATTGAATTTCATGGTCAGTTATTTCTCTTTCGTTTTTAAAAGTAACATCATTAGGGACTTGTAATATACGATATCCTGCTAATCTAACTTTATGGCAATAATCTATATCTTCACCATAACCTGGATTAAAAGATTCATCCAACAATCCGATTTCCTGTATAATTTTTCTACTTATCATTACACAGAAAAATAATAAGAAATCACATTTAGTTCCAACATGAAAATCTTTAGCAGCGCCCGTCATCCCAACTGAAGCATCTTTTGCAAAAGGATCTGACAATATTTTTAACCACAAATTTTTCTCTGAATCTAAAATAACATTGTCATTATTTAAGAGTATTATATAATCACCAGAAGATGCTTTTATCCCCTCATTGGTTGCTTTTGTATATCCTGCTGGCTCATCAATCCATATAAGTTTTAATCCTAAAGATTCTACATATGATTTGGTTTCATCCGTACAACCATTAGCAACAACTATAATCTCTACATCTTTCAAATCAGTATTTTTAATAATACTATCAAGACATGGCTTTAAACAGTCATAAAAGTGATTATAAGTAGGGATAATTATAGAATAGCGCATGTTTTTGTTTCTTCCTAAAGAATCGACACAAAAACTATGGCTACTTAAGCGTTTATTAGTTAAGGCTCTGCTTTTTCTACTTGCGGAGTTTCTTTCTCGACTTGCTGAGTTTTTTGAACGTCGCCAAACCAAAATTCCTCAATCCATTCATTTAAACCTAACCCCCAGAGTTTTAACCCAAATAACAAAGCAACTAAGAAAAATAAAGCCAGCATTTTAGCTCTTAATGATCTTAATTGTTCAAATATTCCTATTCTACCGTTACCTCTCAAAGCTTCATCTACAGCATCTAATTTGTTATTTATTTTATTCTCTACAGTTTGTATTTGATTACTAGTTTCTTCAGAGTAATTTTTCAATTCATCTTTTATCTCTGAAAATCCAGTATCTATCCTTTTATCAATACGGACTAATTCTCTATCGTATTGTTCTTTAATAAGATTTAACAATGTTTGAGTATAAGGATCGTTAAAATTGTTCTTTTCTGGATCTGTTGGCATAGCGTTAGCCCACTTTAATAAATATTCGTATATGCCTCATTTCCACAAATTTAAAGCAACTTCCTATGTACTTTAAATTTATTAGATCTATTTTGGTTTGTAAGATAAAGAGGTAAGTTCTGAATATATCTGATTAGGAGTGGGTTTCTTACCATTTTTCTCTTTATTTTTCTGAATTAACAGAGATGCTAATCCTGCAATCATTGCCGTGGTTAAACTGCTTCCATTGGCTTTTGTGTATTTATTATGCAAATAAGTGGTAAAAACTGAACCCATTGGAATGGCAATTTGTAATCCCGTAGAACCAGAAACAAATTTGTTAGACTTAGTTTCTTTTAATCTTGCTACGGATAAAACTTCAGGATAAGACGACGGATATTCAATTACAGATGTTTTTTCCCCAGCAGCAGCAAATACGCATATGTTTTGCTCATATGCTTTCTTAATAGTATCATGCAATACACTATAGTTAGTAGGAGACCCTAAAGAAATAACAATAATATCTACTTGTTTAACAACTGCCCACAATACCCCAGCCACTAAAGAATTAAATGAAGAATCACCGTTACTATCTATTACCTTGATGAAATATAGATCTGATTCGGTAGATATACCCGTTATTGATTTAGGATTATTTGCAGACAAAACTCCAGCTATCATGGTAGAATGACCATTATGATCTATTTTATCTCTTTCAGTTTCGGACATATCTACAGATTCAACAACATTTTTTATGTCTTTATGATCAGGAGTGCCGGAATCAATAATTGCTATCTTTACTCCTTTACCTGTTAAATGTTGTCCTAATCCATAATCTACTCCCCTAAACACACAAGGGTTTGGAATAGAGTCATAAATCTGTTTTGGCTGTCTTTTTGATTGACTAATATGATAACTTATTTTTGACATGCTATAAAATAAATTGAGAAGGTATACGGTACGATGTTCCAGACCCAAACATTTCCAAACGTATATTTAAATCAAATGTTTGTAAAAAATGAACTTTTTTTCTTAAAAACAAAGATAAATGAGCTACTAATAAATCATCCGTGACAATATGTTTACACTTATTTATCTCATCCAACCGTTTAAAAATATTCTTCTTAAAAGGTATTAATCTAACCTTTATTTCATTTAGATCTAAATTATCATTTATATAATGCTTTAGTTTACTATGGTTTATACACAATGCCACCCTGTTTTTATGAGCTTTAGTTTTAGGATAGTACTTTATACCATAGCCTTCTCCATTCCATATTAAACCAGCAAGTTTATAATAAACTTGAAAAATATTCATATCTGTTTTTCTTTTACCCTGTAAAATATCTGCGAAGTAACCTTTCTTTTCAAAATTAACTCCACTATTTTTCAATGATTTTACCGGAATATTATCTTGTCTAACATTAAAAGAATAATTAATTATCCAATCATATGTGATATTATTATTTTTCTCTAACTCTCCTAATGTTATGCATCTTACATTCTTTGTATATCTAAATAGAGATTGCACATCAGCATCTTTTACCAGCCATGTGATAGATGATTCAGGATGTAACTTTTTGATACGATTGTTTATTGAACTACTTATAAAACAATCTAGTAGACTATTTAAGTTTACAACCATTGTATTCATAACTCAGCTCGCCCTGTTCTTAAAGCTTCTGCTAATTCTTCGTCTGACATCTCATTTCCACCGCCTTGTTCACGTTCAATTGCTTTTATATCTTCACCAGTAAACTGTAAATTAACTAAACCATCATCTCCATCAAACATCTTTTCTGCCAATGCAATTGAGCTACCAACGGCTCCATCTTTAATAGTTATATCATCAAGTTGGGCATCCTTAGCAGATTGTCTTTTACTCATATATTCAGCCTTAGCTTTAGATTCTTTTTTAACTGATTTCTGCATTGTTCTATAATTAATGATACGTAAAACTTTATCTTTTAATAGTTTTCTAGCTGCAACAGAGTTTTTAAGATTTTCATGTAATTCTTCATCTATTAGCTTAACATCAGCTGGTCCCTCAAATGTAAGACCTATATCCTGTATAATTACAGAACCTTTCTTAGTACATTGTAAAAAGTACGGCTGATCTGAATCATCTTCTTGATCTATTTCTTTTATAAGCCCCTGTATAGTTTTAATAAAATCTGTTAAACTAACATCTATGATTTCCGTAATATACATTACTCTACGACTTTTGATATTAGCAACAAGTTCTTCTAATTCATCAAATTCATATATTTTTACGCCTTTATCTGAAAAATCTTTTATAACTCTATTTTCTACGTCTACAAATAGCATTATACACTCCAAATCTGTTTTAATCTCTCTAATATTGAATCGACTACGGTATCTATAGAATATTCTTTTTTAACCAAGTTTTGTAATTTTTTGTTTTTTTCTTTAGCCTTATTAGGATTTTCATAAACATATCTCATTAATTGAGAAGCACCTTCTATTGTTTTATAAGAAGTTAATACAGGAAATACTTGTTCATCCCAATAATGCACATGCATAAGTCCAGACTGAACAGGAGCAAAAGAATCTGGATCTAAAAGATAAGAATTATCGTGATTCAAAAACATAGCTTGTCCACTGCAATTTGTGGAAATAACAGGTAAACCACATAAAGAAGATTCACATAATGGCATTCCAAAACCCTCCCCGCGTGTAAATAATACAAACGCATTACACGATCTGTATAAGCTAGGCATTTTATTCTCAGGAATAACTTTACTACATCTGACAATATGAGGTACATTTTTACCACCATATTGTTGACAATATGAATCTATTGTTGTGCGAATAATATCATTTTTCTCTGATGTATTGTGATATCTAGAAACTAATAAAAGAGATACGTTATCTTTATCTGTAAATGCTTTTAAATAAGATTTTAATAATACATCAAAACCTTTTCTATAACTCCATCCAAAAACGCTTACAAAAACAAAGTCTTTTAGTTCTGGACGAAATTCATATTTATCCCCTTTAGAAGTATAAGAATCTACATCAACCGTGCATGGAAAGACATATATTGGTCGTTTTAATCCTGATTTTATAAGAATATCTTTTGAAAAATCTGAAGTTACCCATATTTCCTTATAATTGTTAGCTACTTCTAAAAATTGCTTAGGAATTGAATAGGATTCAACTGTTGTATACAGTATAGAATTTCTACCACTACTGCAATTTCCAAATGAAGGTATCATACTATCGATTCTGATTGTGTTTTTATTAGGTTTTCCTCTTAAAGAAGACATTGTATACATTTCTTCATCTGTGAGATGATTTTTATTACCCACAGATTCTATTATGACTTTTACACCTCTTTTTTGAAGAGCAAGGGCAAGATTACGATTTACTTTAGCATAACCACCAGCTTCAAAAAAGTGACCTTTAATCAAGACCTCTAGTTCTTTTGATTCTTGATTTTCTAGACTTATATTCTCTTCTTTATTGGGAGATAATATTTTTTGTTTTAATACAGCCATTTTTTCTTTCAATCTGTAAAGGTTGTTTTCAATACGAGTATCTTCAATACTCTTAATTTCAAAAGTTTCAGCTAAAACCATAGCCTGAAAACCTTTAGATCTTAAAATTTCATCTTCTTTTATTTCTTGCTCAATATCGTTTAAATACGGGATATGTTTATTAATATCTGCAAGATATATAGTATTTTTACTTTTATTTATAAATTTCATTATATCCTGCTATTTTATCGTATAAATAAAAGAACACACTTACAAAAATTGCAAGTGTGTTCTTAAAATTGACTTATGAAGATATAAGGTTGTCTAACTTACTCTTCGGTATCTTTCTTTGAAAATTTCTCTTTTAACTTTAAAAATAAGTCCTTCAATGGTTTAGAAAAAACTACACCAAGCACAAGACAAACTACGCCAACTAAAATTGTCATTTTTATCCCTTTCTATTGTTTAGATGCTTTTAGAAGCATTGATGACAGTGTTACTTTATCATTATTTATATTACTGTTTTCAGGTGATATTTCCTTTATAGTTACTAAGTCTAAACCCTTTGTAGGTATATAATATGTTGTGTGACCTGAAGATGCAACAGGTTGAAAAGCAAAATCACTTATATTGTCTATTGATTCATCTCCTAATAAATCTAAAGTATTTACTTTGGGTTTTGCAATTTTTAAAGGTTGTTTGTTTTTAGGATTATTAGAATTAGCTAATTGTTTACAATGGTATCCCTTAAAATATCCTTTTCTATATTCTGAATCAAAACAAAAATAAGAATATACAATTATGGATATTACAGAAGATATGAATAATAAATGTAAAAACATCTTAACCATATAAAAGTGTTCATCACTCATATTTACCTAAACTTTGCTTAAAAAACACCGTCCAAAGCTTTTGATGCTTTTTCTCACTAAAATAATCTGACTTAATAGTTGACAATAAGTCTGATTTCAAATATTTGGAGGCTACATCCTCGTATGTTTTATATTTTTCATCTGTTGGAGGTAACGGTAAAGGCGGGCATATATCTAAAACAACTGCATCAAAAGTAATTATAGATCCATTATCTATTTGTATACGAGCATTAAATATATCATTTCGTTCTATATTAGGTTCTGTTTCAAAACTAAAATATAGAAGTTCTTGCATTGAAGAAAGAAAAGCTGATTGCATATTATGAATAATACGCATATTTTCTTGAGACATATTTAAAGTAAAATCTTTTTTAGCCATTGAAGTTTGTTGAAACATGTTTTTTAATTTCAGTAAGACGTATAGTATAGTGTATTAAATTTTTACCTTTTAAAATCATAAATCCTAAACGTAATGTACAAGGATCATCTAAAGGTACAATATATCCATTCTTTTTACGACACGAATCGAATAGATTTTTAAATTTTTTAAAATCACAATCTGTTCTTTTTATATCTTTTGATTTATGTATAAGACCAGGCGTGTGATAATATTTATCAAGATATTGATAAACTCTTTGAACTAAAGGTTTAAATATTAAATTAACGTCTACATCATCTTTCTTTATTTTACCACATTTATATCTTAAGTAATCTTTACAGGAATATTGAGTTATAGAATTAAATATATAAAGTAACAGTAACGTATCAACAGGATTATATTTATAAGCTGATTTATTTGCCATAACTTATCTGACTCCTATACCAGTGTTATCGTCTTTAAACATAAAGAACTTATAATTTTCTTCGCTTCGCTCGAAAATTATGTCATACGTCGTAAACTCCGTATGACTAATCCACATACATTTGTAATTTTGATTTTGAAATAAAAATGACAGTTAATAACTTTTCTTGATATGAGTTTTTGTTATTTACTTTATATAATTAACAGTTGTTAATCTTGAGATCATTGAAGCGCAGTTACGGTTATTTATTTTTTTAATGTGTGACGAGAAAATATTGAGAATCAAACAGTCGTCAATCTACTTGTCACGAATAATGGACTGAACGTACATCCCCTTTGCTCTTAAAGCTGCCATACCTGGAATAAACCGTTCTTTACCAGGCTAGGTAATTGGCTGCGTTCTGCCAATCTCTAGATGCTGCTGGGGCATTTTAATGCCCAAAGTAATCCATTGTCCGCTATGATTCTTATGTCAACTAAACCTTATAACAGAACTTTTGTCACATTTAGATAAAAAGCGCATCTAAAATAACGTTAGTTGTGCTTGTTGACTTTGAAAGTCTTGTTTTTCTTTTTCTTCATTTATACACTGTATCGTCCGCAAGAGCTGTTTTGCTTTACCCCATGCCTTAGCTCTTATTAACGCATTAAGACGTGCAACAACGGTAGGATAATAACCAGGGCACCTATAACGAACGTTATCTATTAAAACTGTCATACCCTCTGGGTTGTATCTTAAAAGAATAACCTCTGGATATCCTGCTTCAATTATAAAACTTCTTTTAAACCAGTTCATATGTTACTTCTTTTTATAATAATCAGGATCTGTTGTTAAACGATCAATTGCAATTTCTTTTGCAATAGAACGGCTAAAAGTGTTTTTCATTTCTTCTTGTATACCTAAAGCGACTTGTTCTGGATCTAAATTTGTATCTTTTTTAGAAGCCAAGATATATTTCTTTAAATGACGAGAAAAATTATTTGATTCTATCTTTTTCATAAAATAAATTTACGGTGGACTACCCGCATCCAGTTGTTTTGTAAAAGGTTCAAATAAGGAAAAAATATCACTACTTGCAAATATTACAGCAAGTGCAATAATACAAGAAAATATAAATACAAATGTATATTCCTTGTAACTATCAATACCTATCTTTTTAAGATAATGTAAACGAGAAATACCTAAGAAAATACAGAATAATATAATTAAAGAATGAACGCTAAGTTTACTGTAATAGCTTCCGCCCATTGTGAGCCAAAATACAAATTCATCGAACAATAAAGTTATACCTACTCCATAACAAAAACTAACAATTTTTAGAGATTTCTCTTTTATCTTGAAAAATAATAAAAAAGTACATAATGCTACTAATATAAATATACCATAAACGTAATGATGAATATGATATCCGTTTACATGTAAGAATAAAAATGACGGCAACCAACCAGACATAATCGCCATGACAATAATTCTGGATAATACGAATAGCGATAGCATAGCATAACATATTTGTTGTGCTATCGTACCTGATCTTTTAGCCCATCTGATTGCGGATTCGTTCATTCATTTTCTCTCTTACTAAATTCCAAGAATCTGATTCTTTATCAGAATGCCGAATTTTACTTTGTATCATGTCCCACCTATCCATCTCAAGAGAATGATCATAATGTTTAAAATTATCATGTGCTATAGTTTTATTATCTAACTGATTATCTGATAATTTTGTTGGAATTTCGATGTGTTCAGATATACGAACATCATTATTCAAAATAACTGTAACTTCTTGTTCTTCTTGATTTTGCATTTCTTCATATTCTTCTGTTTGTTCAAAAGAACATGGATCTATTCCAGTTTGCCTGAGAAATGCTTCCAACATGGTTTCTTTATTAAAAGACATGTTGTATGATTTCGATATTTATATATTAGTTTCCTTGAGCCAATCTTTTAGCTAACAAAATATCCTTAATGACGTTATCATTATTTTCTTTAGTATTTTGACGGAGTATAAAGGCAGGATGAAGAGTAGGAATGAATGCTTTATTTTTATAGGATTTCTGGCTTCCCCGTTCTCTAATAATACTAATCTTAAAATCATTTGTTAATGCTTTGAGAGCGGTAGAGCCTAATGTAATAAGAACTTTGGGTTTAATAATCCAAATTTGATAATCTAAATATGATAGACAGGACTTAATTTCTATTTCTTCTGGTATTCGATTATTTGGTGGACGGCATTTTATAATATTTGCAATATAAACGCTTTTTCTTTCTATTTTACAAGATTCTAACCATTGATTTAATAATTGCCCAGCTTTACCAACAAATGGTTTGCCTTGTTCGTCTTCATCTTTTCCAGGGGCTTCCCTGATAAACATTATATCACAATCTATATTCCCGGCTCCAAATACTGTTCTAGTCCTACCTTCGCATAACTTGCAGTCTTTGCATTTGGATACCTTATCTTCGCAGATGCTTAGGTAAAATTCTTTTTCTTGAGTTAGCATAACATTAAAAATTTATTCACAGTAACCACAAAAATGTTTACCTATATCTCGACGAGTTTTACCATATTTACGATAATCATCTTCTGAAACATGTATGCCTTCTGTCCAGGAATCAAAAATATCACCACACTGTGAACAACGTTCAAAATTATCAGGTATTATTCGTGTTATTTCTTGTAAAAACCAAATCACATCCCAAGCAAGTGTCGGAGATAATTTTGGCTTATACTTCATAGAAACTTCTTTTGGCAATTCACCTTGTAGAAATCTGTGAAGTTTATTTATTTTACTCAACCATTTTTCTGATTTATTATCTTCTTGGTCCATAAAAACCTCAAAATTATTTCAATAAATATTGTAACTATCTTATGAAACACAAATATTATTTATTTTTTCATTAAAGGAAATGTGTATAGTCTTTCGATATGTAGGTTGTAGGCATGGCAGAAGCCTAGCTTTGTATAAAGTTAAAGATCATTGTTGATCTCTGCAATAGAGTAAGTAGTAAGATAATAGTAGTAAGGAGAAAAATATCATGTCTATGCGTGACAAGATAGCTAATGCTATCTCGCTTATCGAAACCCATAATCAATCAGTTGAAGATCCAACAGATAAAATTGATGTTAACGATTTTCAAAAAAGACTAAAAAAAATTGGTGGAACTTCTGAAGATCTTCTATCAGAATTAAAATGGGAAGATTTAGAAAAATGTGGACTTCCAACTCTTATAGCCAGGAAAGTAGCTACAATTTTTCGTAAACCTTCAACTGAAGACAGACCTTCCGCTAGAAGTATTGAAGTAATGACGCCAGTAGAATTACTGGTTAATTTTAACCCTTCCCATCTTTCGTCTTTAATTGCAAAAAGATTAAAAGAAGCAACTCAAGGTAAGAAATTTTTGGTATTTAATAACGGGAATATCAATATAGATATCTCTACCAAATTACTTCAGGAGATAGTAAAAAATTATCCTCAACGAGACACCATAATTATCGATGGTAAACCTTGTAAAGTCTATGCTGTTGGAGAAAGTGTGGGAGAATTTGTTGATGAAAACCCTATATACCAGGGTCGTCCGTTGCGTCCAGATGATACTTGTGATCAATTAAATAGATCATGGTCTGGCGTTCCATTAATTGTTAGACAACTGATTTATATCTGTGTTACAAAAACTCATGATATTCGAGTAACGCATGAAAAAGCACACGATATATTAGATTTAGCTCTAGCTTCTGATGCGGAACAAAAAATCCGTCAACGTTTTCCAAAAGCATCAATTGCTTTGGATGAATTAATTGAAGCTGGTCAAGCGCCAACTCTAAAAGTTCGTCTTGGAACTCAAAAAATTAACGATCCTTTTTATCAAAATAAAACTTACTAACAATTAACTGGAGATTATTTTATGAATCAAATTATACATGTAATATTAATTTTAGATGATAGTCCATCTATGTTAATGCATAGAGAAAACACAAAATGTGGAGTTAACCAAACATTAGACACGCTACGCGCAGTTACTAAAGAAACAAAACAAGATATTTTTGTCACAATTGCAATTTTTGCAAGTGAAAATTATATCGCCCCAGGATTTTATTGCACCCCTCTTAATGAGACAATAAAATTTACTGATAACAATATGCCTTCATCGGGTTCTGGAACATTGATGAATAAAGCTTTATTAAATATTCTTTCATCTGTACCAAGTTACGAAAACAACTTGTGCTGTATATTTACAGACGGAGAAACACACGACGGAGAATTATTTCCCCAAGCATCTGATATGATCGAGAATATAAAAGATCAAGGATATACTTTTGCATATATTGGAGCTAATCAGAATGTTGAAGAGATTGTAGAAAAATTAAATATCTCAAAATCTAATTCTATGAAATATATTAGCGATGCAAATGGTACTAGAGGGGCATTTTATCAATTATCACTTGGTATTAGAAAATATTGTGAATTTAAAGCCAAGGGAAAAAATATTAATAAGATGTTTGATGTATTAGATATTAAGAAAACAAAAATGAAAGTTCGCGGTTTAGAATGTTCTATTAATACCCCAGAAGCAAGAATATCCGATCAAAATGTTAACTATCTACCGCCTTATGCTCCGACACCAGCATATGTAGTAGATGAATATCCTGCATGTCCTGATAATTGGATGCATGGCTCAGCTAAAGCATCCTCTTATTTCGTACCTGTTAAGACAGGAAAAGGGATGTGGCTAGATTTTAATGAAGCATCTAAAAAGAGCAGACATCATTTAGCAGCGGTTATTTCTGTTCAAGGAGTTAATCCCGTAACAGGTCAAAGAACTTCCTCAATGAGATTGGAAAAATACGAAAATAAATGTCCAATACATGACATAGATTTCCAACAAGATAGATTCTGTTCAGAATGTGAATATAAATGGCCTGCACAAAATTATTTAGCATCCAATATGACACCTCAAGGTCAATTTTGGATAGATGGTTTTAGAAACGAAGAAGGTTTGGTAAGACAATATATCTTTACAGAAGAAGAAGAAAAACGAGGCATAGCACAAGCTATTTCAGGTGATGATAGAGTTTTTGCTATTGGAATTGCATTTTTCCGCAGCAAAAAGAAAAAACCCATTCCAAAACCAATATACTTTGGTGGATTTAGTGGTTATTCAGGTGTCTCAGGATATTCTGCTATAAGTGGCTATAGTGGCTATAGTGGATGTTCAAGAGTGTCTGGTTATTCTGGAATAAGTGGAAGTTGGTCGACACATGGAATAATGAATGCCACCGTAGATAGTATTGGTATTGGTGCATCTTATCCAGATCAACAAATTATATTTGATGAACCGATAGATGTTAAATCTTACGAAATTGCTGCCGGGAGTAAAATAAAACAGACAGTATATGAAGATACAAATAAAATATCTTTTTGGGAAGATGAACCTTATGCAATGTTGTATATCAATTATGCAGATGAAAAATCAGTAGAGCAAATCTTAGCAAAAGGTAAACGAAAATATCGACCTGAAGGATTTTTAACTAATATTCCGGTGGGTAATTCTTAATCATCTTCTAAGATATGACGAAATACATCTGGATGAAATCTGAAATTATCCTCTGGTCCTAATGGAACAATATAATCTGTATCAAAATAAGGATCCTGTTTCTTTCTAATAACAAACTCTATTCTTAATCTTGCTTCAGGGTATGATTGTTCTGGAATGATACTTCTCAAAGTCTCATAGTTTGGTATATCCATTTCTATGAGATTTTGAGTTGCTTCATCTCTAATAACAGGATCAGGATGAGATAAATTCTGTATATTAAGAAATATATTTATTTGAGCAAAGAAAATAGCAAACCATGTTGACATATTTAATGAAGTCCTAAATGTTTGTTTATCATTTTTCTTATTAACTCATTAGTGTTTTTATATCCCCTCTTTTTAGAATCGTTCTTTAAGGCAGAAACTATTTCTGATTTCAACCTAAATGTTATTTGTTCTGTTTTAACCTTTTTAAATTGAACTCCAAATTCTGTATCAAAATCATCATCTGGTAAATTAGAGAAATCTTTTCTTAATTGATCTTGAGTATATTTACTATTGAATTGCCATGTTGACAAACTCATTGCAAGTCTTTTAGGAGAAGGCTGCATCATTTGATAAAATATACTCTTCTTCTTTAAAATTACAGGCTCTTTACGCGGAGTAGATATAAAACAAGATTTGAACCCTAAGTTTGAGTAAATGTTTATAATTGGATTAAAACAATTAATAAATTCTCTTGCATATTTTTTAGTAACAAAAGCAAATTCATTTCCTGCTAAAAAATAGGGAGTCAATCCTAAAAGGCTTTTACAGGTATTTCTATTAATATTTACTATTCTTATCATCTTAAATATATCATTTAATTTATTTTTATTAGCAAATGAGTTAAAATAATGGCTCTTAAGAAATGTATATTTGATGGTGCTTTCCAGTATTTGAGCGACATGAGAAGTTGGAGCAGACAATATAGCAACACAATTGTTAAGATTTAAAGATAATATATTTTCTTTGTTTAAACCAAGAATTTTTTCATTATGTATGAGAGCAAATAATCGTCTTGTTTCAATTAATAATATAAAAGCTAATAATTGATCTTTACCACTTCTTCTTCCTATTGCAAACGCAAACTCGTTAAAAATTGAATCGCAATCAAATATACCACATGGGTACATTGCAGATAAAATCTGTTTTTGCCCACGATTTAATACAAAACCAGTATCTTTTTCAATAAACTCTATTGCATTCATATCTTGTCTCCTATTAAAGGATTCGACAAAATATGAACGGTAACTTTATAAAGTTACGATTTAGTAAAAGCCTCTTTTGCAATATATGACTATTTGATTTTCCAGAAATGATAGTCTGTCTGTGTATATTTCTAATTTAGAGGGTTCTAATTTAATTTCGCTTGATAATGCTTTGTGTTCTTCTAGTATATCTAAAACTTGAGGACCATATTCTACATCGTAAGTAAGTTTGCCTTTAGCTATATTGACAAAATAACCAATATCATGATTTTTGTTACTCATTGATTTATTATCCTGGAAAACGTGTTTTAGATGGATTAATTATAATTATATCAGTTATATAAGCATTTGAACCATATAACTTACCAACATTAGAGACAGGAGGAAATGCTTCATAATGTCCGTCAATTGTTCCCCTTTTCCATGACAAAGATATACCACTATACCCAGCTTTATCAAATGCTTTTATCCATGATCTACATTGTTTATCTGTGCCGGTAAAAACCACAGCATTAAACCCACGACGATTTAATTCATATTTTAACTCACTTAAGAGGAAAATATCTTTTCCTTTTTCATCAAAAATACTAGTAAATCCACGAATAAAAGAACCAGAAATGTCTTCGTTTTTAATTAGACTTTGAGCTATAGTCTTACGAGAAGTGTTGTTGCCATACAATGCAAGTATATTTGATACAGCAGTTGGTCCACATGAAGCTTGCGTTCCTGGACCCATACTATTCAATAAAGTGTTCGTCTTCACTTGCGATACGACGCCGCAACCCGTCAAACCACACAAAAAAACGATTATGAACAGTTTGTATAACCAGTTCACAATCTTTTAATTTGTGTTAAAAGATCTATTTTACCTTCTTTGCCTTTTTCTTCCAGTTAACAAATACTCTGCCTTTGCCAGAAAGTATCAAATCTTTAAAGTCAACAAAATCAATTTCGCTCATACTGCCAAAGAATTTAGGATTATCATAATGAGCTAGATATGCTGATTTTGCTTTCTTACTGCTATCAAATCCTAACATTACTTTATCTTCATCATATTTACCTGTTTTAGGATCATTCTGATGAACAATATAAACCTTTTCGGGTTCTTGATTTGTACCTAAATATACGTCTAAGCCTTCTCCGTCCTCACCCTTAGCTTTATAAATAAAGCCATAATCATATTTCATCTTAACACGCCATTCTTTACCGTTAAACCAATCTTACAAAAACTTGATAGATTGACATTTCGAGCCTTAACCGCCGTTCCTTCACCGAACGGCAAGCAACTCACGCTACTTTCAAATGTTTTCGCAAGGGGTTAATGACTACAGGCGTTGCGGCAACGCTCCTATCCCTTATTCCGAGGAACTCAGGGATTACTTTGCGTCCAATGTTCAAACTTCCGTTCACGTCGGCGTTCACGGCAAAGCCGTCCTTCGTGACGTACAATCCTCGATGCTTCCTCTTGCCTGAAAACTCGGAAACATCGTCGCCATACTTCGGCAGAGCGTCACGGTCGTAGAAACTCGCCTTGCTCGTATAGCTTTCTTCGGTGAAGACAACCTCGATCCCAGCCGCCAACGCTTTGTACTTGATTTTCTCAAGCAGCAGATACGTTGGGACAGCACAGAATGCTTGGTTGGTCTTCTTGCCGAGGTTGATCCCGTTTTTCCATCCATCGTTCTTCCCAATGATTATCGTACCGATGCCGTTGGTTCGGCATTCGGACACGATCATCTTCGAGACGTGATGGAAGTAGTTTTCCAAACGGAAGTACCTCTTACGCAGACGACTCTTACAGGGGCGTTTGTTGTACCACTGGTTGATATTCTTGACGATGCGACCGTTGACCAGTATTGGACGTGTCTGGTCTAAAGTTATCGCAGCCAAGTTGTTCAACCCGATGTCGATGGTGCAAATCTTCGCCTTGTCGAGTTTCGCCTTTTCTTTCTTCGCTTCTGGCTCACCGTCGTACTGAACTTCGATGACGAAGTCGAATCGTTTTGGGGTAATGACCACCTGTTTGTAGTTCTTGTCGCAGGGAATCGAGAAACAGTTATTGGTAGCCGTCAACTGCGTGAGCGGCTTACCCGTCTGACCGCCCTTGATCGTTTCGTTGTAGAAGATGACCTGTGCCATTTCTTCTTTGTAGTTGGGCGGCTTTGGGCATTTCACGAACTTGGACGTGTCCTTGCCGTAGGCGGTCAACGCCCTACGAAAGTTGCTCCAATCGGTCAGCACCTTGCGGACGGTCTGCTTCGCCGTCTTGGTGTTGTGTAGTTGTTTGAAGCAGTCGAGGTCTTTGACCTCTCGGATCAGGATGTTGATGTCGGGAAGTTGTGAAAATTTTGCTGGCGTTGGGGTGAACCACGCTTTTCGCATGAGGAACGTACAGCGATTGTACAGTTCCTTGGAGAGCGAGCAGAGACGGATAATCTCTGTGCTTCCCTTGTGAAAATGTCGTTCGACCATCAGCATACTTACCTATTTAGGGTATGCCCTACGATTTCCTTCACAATTTTAGAGCCGTATAACCAAATGTTCATCCCCTCAAATTCGTTGTAAGTATCCTCTGGATAGGAAGGGATGTCAGATGGTTTATTACCAGATTGGCAATACGACCTCCACTCTTTTCTGCTTTTCAAGCCCAAAGTATGCACGAATACTTTGGCATCTTTGTAGTCCCGATACTGTCTAAAACGCCTCTGCTTTACATGACTAAAATACTCTGGCTTCTTCCTCATAATCTGAGACAGGCCATTGTATCCGTTCTCCTTTGCCAACCTCTCAGCGTCAGCCAAATGGGTTTCTATGAGCTTCCTGTATCTCTTCTTCTGTTCTTGGTTCTTCTTTTTTCATTTTGTTTTAAAAGAAAATAATGTGTTCTTTACGAAGCAACTTCTCCCGAATCATCCCATACATTCCCGTTCCATTGCTCAATAGTATCAATAGAACGAATCCCGTATTGGTAATCTCTGCCAAAACGATTGTTTATAACCTTTAGCCCATCTACTCCCCTCGCATAAATCGTGTAATTACCACCATTTAACCAATTATTTTCAATAGTTATATTACTAATAGGTCCACTATCTTCTTTGAGAAAAACGGCAGCATTGCTTTTTGTCCCAGGAATATCTTTAGGAATATCAAAAAAGTTATTCCTAAAGATCATATTATTACCGTGTGTAAGCTGAATGGCATCAGCATGCGCACTTGTATTTAATCCTAGATGATGAATCCAACAATTTTCAATAACATTGTTGTTTCGAGGATTAATCCCGTCTGTACCTGAATTATGTATTTCTAAATTTCTGGCAGTAAAGTCCCAACCTGTTAATAATGCACCACTTGCTGATGTGCCAGAAAGTTCACCGTCTTCAATTAAGGCTGAACCTCCTTCAAATACCTTGATACCATAAGAACCGCTTGTGTTAAGAGTGAAATTTCTAATTATAACGTTCTTTGCATATACAAAAATTCTTCCTGTGATATTTACATTTTCAAGAACAAATCCATCCTGCGTTATATCCATATTGCCGATATTAGCAAAATTCGAAGGGTTACTGGTTGGGCCAGTATTATTAGGACCAGGTTTCGATGCTGGTTGTGGATCAGGATCTGGATTCGGGTTTGGATTTGGATTAGGGTTATTACCTGCCGGAGTTATCTCAATGAAAGCAACTTTGTTATTACTTGATCCCGATGCGTTACTAACGGTTAATTTTCCATCTGTTACATTAACAGTAACATTACCTTCAATAAATCTATTTGTAGAGGTTGGCGTACCATTGACAGCTAAAACACCTTCAACATTAATTCTATAAATGCTATTAAAATAACTTGGATCTCCTGCAACTAACTTGACGTTATATGACCCATTAGGCAAACCTATTTCCCAAGTTCTGGTTCCATAGTTTTGCATATGATTAATTGTATCTAATCTTTGATCTGTTAATACTCCGCGATCCCTCGCATTTGGATTAGACTGATTCCAACCGTAACTATAATTTCCTCTGTTTCCAAATACTAAACCTGTATCGGGTAAATAACCAGTGGGAACAGTTGAACCTGCTGGCAGAAAATCAACTCGTATTGTTTCTTCTGTAGGAGTTTCTGGCAAATCATTATCATCTTCTACAACCGTTAACGTTTTAGAAGTTAAATTTGGGGATGCAAATGTAAAAGATGCAGTTCCATTTGTTGTGTCACTGTCTTCACTTGCATTAAATGTAATTACTTGAGGTTGATTCCAATTTTGGGGAGTAAATGTTACAGAGGATGAAGTAGTGGTTAAGTTCCCATCTCCGTTTTGTTTATTAATATTGACTGTAATATTGTTAGATGGTTGATTATCTAATCGTACAGAAACAGAATTACTATCTCCTTCTGCAACAGTTATTTGATTAGATGACAGAACTATATTTGGGGTTACAGGTGGAGGATTTGTATCTACATTTGTAATCTCAATAAAATTAATTTTGTTATTACTTGATCCTGCACCATTACTTAGGGTTAATCGTCCATCATTTACAACAACATTAATTGTATTATCAAACCACCGTTGAGATGTTGTTGGAGTTCCACTAATGATAGATTGTCCTTCAGCATTTATTCTAAAAACGCTATCCGTATGATTAGGATCTCCAGCAACCAATCTGACTGCATATGTTCCATTAGGAAGTTCTATCTCCCATTGTTTATTGCCGCCTTGCTGCATATGATTAAGAGTATCGAATCTCTGATCTACTGAATTAGCAGAATTGCGATCTCTAGTACTTCCTGTATTTACTTGATTCCATCCGTAATTGTAATCGCCTCTGTCTCCAAATACTAATCCACTATCTACTAGATATCCAGTGGGAATTGGAGCATTTGAAGGTTGAAAGTTAATACGGATATATCCTTGTGGTGGAGGCGGGTTATTTGTATCATTATCATCTTCAGTCGCAGATAATGTTTGAGTTGTCAATCCAGAAGAAGCAAATGCAAATACCGCGTTGCCATCTATTGTATCTATATCTTCATTTGCGTTAATTTGTACTGATTGTGCTTGATTCCAATTTTGCGTGGTAAAAGTTAGAGTTGAGAATTGAGAAATTAAATCGCTATCACCGTTTTGTCTGTTGATGTTAATGATTACGTTATTAGAGGGTTGCGTAGCCAAAGAAACGTTAACGGTACGATTACTTCCCTCTGGAATAACTAAGTTATTTGTTGAAAGTATAATGTTTTGTTGTGGTGGATTGGGTATAGAACCACCACGAGGATTCTGACTTGTATCTATTTGTAAAGATAATCCGTTAGCAATTCTTTCCCACGGAATAAATTTAAAGTTTTGATTACCAGAATTAGAACCATCTTGAGTTACAAAAATCCCTTGGGAAAAACCATTGCCTAATCCTAAACTTAATACTTCAATACCATCCGAATCTGTAACTGCATCAACTGTTCCTGATCCTATATCAAAGGTTCCTAAATAAGCACCTGTATTTCTATTATAAACAGTATATTCATCTGCTCCTTGACTGGAACAAAGCAAATATCCTGCTCCATTAGCCATTTCATAAACTGCTAATCCTTCAACGTCTGCTGTTAAATGTCCGCTTCCACCTGTCGTATCGATTGCTACACGAGATGTTCCGGCATTTGGTTCAGCACTGTATCTCCAAATCCCTTCTTGTTCTTCTCCAACATATAAGAAACCCTTATCATCGTCTGCAACCATTGCTTCAGTTGTTGAACCTACATCGAAGGTACGAACTATCTTTCCATCAATCTTGCCTGCGCCATTATCAAAAAGTTCCCATTGTTCAATGTTTCCACCATCGCTTCTGGAACTTAAAAAAGCATAAAATTTGCCGGAAGTTGGACTTTTGTAAAGAGCTACACCATAAACTCCACCATCTAACCCTGTAGATAATGTGCGAGCTGCAATATTTTCTAATGCTCTTGTATTGGGATTGACTTTAAAAAGAGATAAACTACCGCCACTTACTCTTCTGCTGGCTGCTACTAAATCAATGGTTTCATTTCCTAATTGAAATCCATAACGAACATCTATATTATTGGTAGCCCCATTAGCAAAATAGCTAAGTTGTTGACCTTGAAGATTATATACGGCAATACCGCCGCCAGATGCTTTGTCTGTACCTATTACTGTACTTAACGATGGATTTGTAGGATGTACCCATATGGCTATATCGTCTGCAGAATCCCCGCTATGAGGTACGGGGGTTGTTTCGACACTAGCGGTAACTGTTGCAAATAATGTACGATTTTCAAGATGTTCTATGATGTGAGAATTATTCTGCGACATAACATAATCTCCAAAAGAAAAGACTTCATTTGTGCATTTATAATAATCACAATAAAGTCTTATTTAATGATTTTCTTATTATTTATATTACTTATCTTTTCTATGTTACGGGAGAATTAAATCGCAATTCCATATTTAACACCAAGATATTTCTCAATTCTTTTTCTACGACTTGCATCTAAGTCATCACGAAATAAAAGAATAGCAGCAATATATCCGGTAAAATAACCGCCTCCATTATCTGTTCTTCTCCCTATTCTAAGATTTGTGGTACTAACGTTTATTGCGCCTGTACCTAATGCTGATTGTTGCAAAATACCGTTATAATAGAATTGCAAAGCAGAATCCGATGAACTGTATCTACCTGTCCATATTTGCCATTCGTTTGCTGTGATTATTCCTGTAGCAGAAGGGTGAACAAAACCACCAGATAAATTTGTTGGATTAGATGCACGTTGGTTGAAAATTTCTACTGAAAAAGAGTTTCCACCAGTTCCCCATTTGTGTAATAATACACTGTTTGCTATAGATACTGGCTTAACCACCAGAAAGGATACCAAAGATGTAGTAAAGTCTAATGATGATTTGTCTGTAATTTCTAGATAATCATTGCTACCATCAAAATATAAAGAATCCAAGCCGTTTAATGTCGTACCTCTTCTAAATGTCGGTCCAGAATTAGAAGTAGTCGAATTTCCATTTCCGCTTAAATCCGTCCATACGTTAATAGTTGAACCCTCTGCAGAAGTAATTGAATCAGATTCCAACCATAAAGATAATCCCTCAAAATCATTATCTTCAGTTATTGAAGCTGATATAACCAAATACCAATTATTACCACTTCGTCGAATTATAAAAGGTTCGCCGCCAATATGAATTTCAGATTCTTCATCTATACTAGATAAATTTACTTGATGAAGTACTAAACAACTTCTTGAAACTGCTAGTGGAATGCCGGAAAAGATGGTTTCATCATCTATATTAAGCTCATCTGTACTTAACGAAACTGATAATACAGATTTGTAACCTTGTTTTTTAATTGCTAATGGATTCCCATTTAGATAAACGGGTGCAACTGAGGCTTGAGTATTTTGATCTATTATTACTGCTAAAGAATATCTTCCATCTTGTTCTAAATATAACGTTAATGGTATTCCTGACACAAATATTTTTTCTGTTGTAGAAACAGAGTTGTTAGATAATATAGCACCAAGTATTAAATCGTTGTTTGACGATAAATTAGCTGATAAGAATTTTGTTCCAAATAATATTTCCATATTAACTACTAACACAGGAAAATGACAGAACCTCTACCATATCTTTATCGTCAACAGAAGGGGAACTAGGATGCATAATTTTAGTCAAACGAACAGCGTTTCTAATTTGTCTGCCATTAAGAGGCTGTTTAACTAAAATATCATAACTTCCTGTGTAGTTAATACTAGCTTGTTTAAATAGATTTGCCCAAATCTTTTGTTTTGAATCATTATCCAACTTTGGATAATCTATTCTAATTGTTACTCTTGATTTTAGAGCAAAATCTAATACATCAGGGATATTGGTTGTTAAAAACATTACCCCTCTATAATAATCCATCAATCGTAAAAAGACTCCAACAATTGCTGAACGTTCTAAATCAGAATCTCTTGTTCTTAAGAAAATATCTACTTCGTCAAATAGTAACACAGCGTTCCATTTGGCTACTCTTGCAAATATAACCGATAAATTCTTTTCAACAATATCAACTTTAGTTCCTAATTCACTCATTTCCAAAACATATAAAGGACGGTTCGTGACTTCTGCATATACTTCGGCTGTTAATGTTTTTCCTACCCCTGTATCGCCACATGCCAATATAACCAAGCCGCCATGTTTTCCCTTTATAATATCCCCCATTAATAATTCTGTTGGCGTATGAAATATATTGGTAAGCATACCTGTTATTTTGGGAGGCAATACCAACCATTTCATCGCATCATTATCAAATTCGTAAGTTTGAATATCTCGAATATCAACATAACAGTACTGTTTATGGTCAAGGCTAAAGATTCTAACAAATGGTAATTTTGTTTCTTGTTCACCTTTTGAACGAGAAGAATATGTTTGATTTTTGTCTAATTCTAGCGATGATTCAATTATAGCATTTCTTGCAAATGTCTTTGTTCCCAACGGGACATTATCAAAACCTACAAAATAATTGGAATATTTTCTAGGTTGTAAAACTGAGTTAGTTACTCTAACTAACTTACCTGATTCTTCCGCTGTTCTTTCTGCATTTAATAGTAATATATTATGTTCTGCAACAGGAATTTGCGCTTGACGAATTCCAAATACTCCTAACAAGTCTCGTATCTTACGCGGTGTTTTTTTGTCCAACACCATCCCTGAACCAATTACGAGATATCATTGCGTACATATTCTCTGTAGTATCGCAAATACGAAGATTAATAGTTATTGTTAAAGTTTTATCTCGACCAGAAGTTGATAGACTAAAAGAAGAAAGATACCAACGGTCTTTAAGTTTTATTTCACAATTGTATTCTTTATCTAGTTTCATTAGTTCTGCTCCCATTTCGGAAGGCGAACTAACAAATGTATCAAATATTTCTGTAGGGTTAATATCTTTTAAGCTAACTCTTTCTTTAGTACGATAGAGTTGAAAAGAAATTTGTACCCTTTGATTTGGCGTGATTCTACCATCGTCTAGAATAGCTTTTAGTAAACCATGAGGAATATTTTTTATGTCGGTATTAATTCCATCGCAACTAGGATTTGCAGCAAATTGACTGCTTATCCATTGCTTTTCAATTTCATCTAATTTACCATCTGCAGCAATTTCTTGAAGAATGTGGGACGATAACTTTATTTTCATGATTCCATGAATAAATGTCCGTCCTAAATATCTGGAGAGGCTCTTTCAGGTTGAATAAAATTTTATTCGCACAAATCATATTGATGTGAAAACAAGCCAATAGCATTTCGATGATGATCACAAGAATCCGCATATTTTTGAGTCTGACGCTGAATCTGAAAATCTATTGGTAGGTTAGTAACACTAGATAAATAATGAGAAATAGAAATACAAATTATTTTCCATTGCGCATTTTCTCCAAAACTATCCGTTACTGGAAAAAAGCCTATCATATTCCTTATCTTCTAAAATAACGCGAATATCTACGTCTCGCCAATCTTGTTTGCGTAATACCGACCCAACAAGATAAACCCCACCGTGAGATCCAAAAGCTCGCCACAACGGTATACAAGCCACATCTAATTTGAAATAAGATGTAGTTGTTAAATAGTGAGCGTAGTGTTTTTTAGTCATTGGAGTTTTAAGATAATTATTAAGGATGAGGAATATTAGCTTCTTTTCTATAAAGCTGACAACTTTCCCCACCTACCTCAAAATCCTTACAGACTGCAGGACGATGATCATAATGTTTACACTTTCCGGTAGATACATCAAGCCACATACATGGAATAGCATCATCTGAGTATCGCACAGAATTAACATAAAGATCTATTTCTTGCTTAAATTCCGATGGTGGTTCATCTCCATCCATGTATGTAAAAGGAGGGACATTCATATGCATACAACACATACCACAATCATTGCAATTAACTATGGGTAAATGCATTTTATATTCCCATGTTTGTTGAAAATTTCTTGACCCATACTATAAGCTAATACGCATGTTCTTATTTTTCTTATCTCATCGTATATTTCTTCATATGGTTTATTCTCGGCAATAGATAGATAAGTCGCTATTACGTGTGGGGATCTGCTTCTTCCTTGTTTGCAATGTACTAAAACAGTATGACCTTGTGATATTAGATTTTGCAAATCCTTAACTATGTTAGCAGTTTTGATTATTGCATCATCTGCCTTATCTCGCATAGCAGACTTTACAGAAATAACTCCGCGATGATGTTCGGTAGCAAGTTCTTCTGCAACATTTAAAATTGCAGTAATTGGTGATTTTAATATGTAAATAAGACGGGCATCGTGTTTATCACCTAAATATAAGTTATGACGTATCTTGTCCATACGTATACTTACAATTTATTGCTATTATACACCTTTATTTGATAAATAACTATATTGTATGATTGAATTTTAGATATTATTTTTCCCTAAAAACTATCTTTGCAAATTTTTGTAATAGTGTTGGAGAACTATTTTCTCGCCTCATTCTATTTATAGTTGAGTTAGTTTTTTCTGTTTTTCTAATAATATCTTTTATTATTTCATTATCACTTATTTCATCTTTTTGACTTATATTTGCGTAATCATCTTTAAATGAACAAAAAGCATTAACTGCCCTGGATAACTTCAAATCATCTAAGCATAAATCATCACAAAGCATCATCTTTTTATAGCCAATATCATACAACCATGCTAATTCTGAAAAATCAACTGCATCAGGTACAGAACGACTAACACAGGATAAAAGAATTCTGGAACCAACAATTGCATTAGGATCAGCCTGAATAATAGTTTTCATGGCGTTAAGAATTTGATGAGGTTTCGGAACTTCTACATACAAATCACCTCTAGCTGCCATTAAACATAAATTAGATTGACGTTTATAACCTTTTTTAACCCAATTTAATCCTTTAATACTTTCAATTTTTGCCACGATTTCTGCGTCTTTTCCTACATATTCTCTTAACTCATCGATATCTCTTTGGCTTTCGACATAGGATAAAACATATTTATTAAAGCCTGCTGCTTTTACTTTCTTGATTTTTTCAATTTCATAGTCTGGAAATGTCCCAAAAACTTTAAACGAATCGTCTCTTATACAAATAGATTCCCCAGTTTTTACATTAAATTTAGGAGCGCCTGGTGCAAAATGAAGAATTTGTTCTCCTGTTATTCCATCTTGAGTAATCTTATTCAAAACCGCATAATCTTCGCCAGCTTTAAAAAGAACCGTAGTTGGAGTTTTAACCTCAATCTTATGATTTAAGATTATACGTAAATGGTCTTCTTTTGGAATGACTTTACAGATTCTAAGTTGCCTTCCCTTGATATCATAATATAGAGGATTAGCAGTACCTTCGGATTGACGTAGCTTAACTTGTTCTAACTCTCCATCTAATTCTGATAAATCCATCATTGCGCTATTGATTCTAATTCCAGCAATACGATCATCAAAGACAAACTTTTTAAAGTGAGGCATTGATGGAGAAAGCGTAACTAATAGATCTACAGAATTAGTTTTCATATTCTTTGCCTTTATTTAATCAAGCAAAGACTTGCTGCTTTTCGAGGCTGAATCCGCTGTTCTACGAGTAATAGAAGCGCCTTTGGGACCAGGCAATTTCTTTTGAGTCTTTTTTGCATGGGGCAACCGCCCAGGTTCTCTGCCATGAATAGTTACGAGAGATTTCATAACCACTTCAATCTTCTTTTCACCGTCCGCATCCTTTAGTTGTCTGTCTTTCAATTCGTCCTTAAATTCTTTGATTTTTCCGGTAGCTTTAGCAAAAATTCCGAAAATGACATCAACAACTCTACTTGCTTCCGGCAGTGGCGCAATATGATCTTTACCTAGTAATTCTTCCCATTGGGATTCAATTTTGATATCTGCATCGCTCATTCGGTTTCCAACAGCGCCATAAGGCTTTCTGATGATATAAACATCCCATTTCTTAGTTAATTCCTCCATGATATCTTTGAGAAACATGGAACTGGATGTTTTAACTTTACAGAATTTTTCTGCATGGTCTGTGTACAGTTGTGGATGAATACCTTCATCGCCAATAAAGATTAGGATGGGACGGATAGCATTTGGAGTATCACAATTCCTAGAATAGTAAATAGCGGCTAAATCATAACTTTCTTGACAAGAACCTCCACCCCCACCTTCAATAACTAACTTCTTCAATTTCTTTTCCAGCTCTTCGCCAGAATCAAAATTCTGTACCTGCAAAGCATATTTATCACAGTAAGCATCACCTACAGCTGCAAATGAAATAGAATAATTATCTCCAAAATAAAACTTAGCTTCATGATCAAGATATGGTAGTTTAGAGAAAATTGTAGCGGGCCATTCTCCCATTGAACCAGTTACATCACAAACGATAACAATAGGATTTTCACTGTCTGTACTGACTCTATCTGGTACTAAATCAGTAACAGCGATGCCCTTTTTGACAGCATCATCATAACTTCTTCCTGCATGTATATCATAAGCAGCACGGGCTGATTTAAAAGTATCATGACTTGCCCAAGGCGCCGGTGTATAATCATTATCTTCTGGCATTGATTATCTCCTTAGATTGGTAAAGGTTTCATTTTTGAAAATCTTCGCCCAAAAGATTTTTCTCTTACGTCACTTATAGATTGACATAAATCTTCTTTTTGCCAATTTGGGCGAGATAATACATTAAATTGAATCAAGTTTTTAATGAATTTACAAATTTCGTCAGGAACAGATGGTGGAACCGCTTTTGAAGTCACGTCTCCACCTAAAGCGTAAATCATCGTCATTCCCAAACTAAAAAGGTCTGACTCAGGAATTAATGGCATTCCTTTGGTTTGTTCTGGAGAAGCAAAATACGGCGTAAAACCCTTGTTTTTAGTAGTAGAATTTGGTTTAACTGCCGATAAGCCATAATCTACCAATACGACAGAATGGCGGTCTGGTTGCACAATGATATTTTGCGGTTTAACATCGCCGTGAACTACGCCATGTGTATGTAAATATCTGAGAGCATTTAAAACACGTTCTGTAATCCAACAAACATGTTCAGGTTCTAGTTTGCCATGTTTTTCTACTATTTGTCCTAATGTCGCGCCAGGAACATAACTCATTACAATTGCTAAACTATTATCATCTAATTTGATTATTTCTCTAATTGCCGGAATAGCCCAATGTCGCAAATCCCAGATAGCCTTAGCCTCTTCTTTCATTATCTCTTCGTCTTGCAAACTAATTTGATTTGCATGCTTAATGCAAACATGTGTTCCTAATAATTCATGGCGGGCTTTATAAGTTGTTCCAAATCCCCCTTCTGCAATCGCGTCTTCTAGAATATAATTTCCAATTTTCTTTACTTTCTTAGGCGAATTTTCCTTATCATAAGCTGAGCGTTTATCTGTGTTTAAAAGTATTTCTTTTGCTTCATTTAAGTCTTGTAAAATTTTAGGGTTAGAAGCATGTTTAAGAGCTAAAGTTCTGTATGCCATATGAATGACTTCTTGACATGCTTTAGGATTTACCTCAAGGATGTTGTAATAATTCTTTCCCATTGTAAGGTGTTAGTATCTAGGTTTTAGTTTCTGGAGAAAAGGTTTCTGGTATTCCAAATATCGTTTGATTTACCAGCCTTTTTGTTTTATTTTTAGATTTTGTTTCTTTAATAAATTTATTTAAGTTTGCGTCTTCATAATCCGCTGGTACTAAATAACTAACGAGAGAAGGACGTGTAATTACCATACCGATTGTTTCAAAACAAACCAAACCTACTTTAAGATTTGGGATATTACGATCAGGATAAGTTTTTAAAGGCAAAGCAGTTTTAAAATTACCCAATTGCTTAGGGTCTCCGCTGAATAATATTCCGCCTGGATTCATATACCTTGAAACCAAAATATCTGCATCTTTGTATTTTCCAAAACTATATTTAGGACCGACGCCTTTCATAAGATCTAAGTTATTTACTTTTGAAAAATCCCAGTCTTTCCCACGATATGTTCTCATTTCTGCGTAGTCTAATGTATGACATATCATGTATTTAACTTGGATCTGTTCGTTTACTGCATTATAAGATTTTGCAATTAAATTCTCAGTTATTCCGCCTGTGTATTCTATTATATTTTTTGAAATATAAGCAGAGGCTCGTAACATAAAGAAAAGATGAGAATTTTCACATTGTGCAATAGATTCGCAGGTTATTGCAGAAAGACGACGAAAAACAGACGATCTATTATGTTCTAAGTCCGATATTTTCAAAGTGGGTCTTGCAGCAATTTGTACTGGTAATGGAAAAATTTCTTTTACATCTTTTATAACGTGAGCTGAATCCCCTTCTAAAACCAATACCGGAGAATTAGTTACTATTGGAATAGCTGCAAAATTGTGTACCGTTTCTGTTTCATCTTCCTTTTTGTCTTCTTCTGAATTTAGAACTATCATAGGAAGTGATAAACTTCTAATTTTCTTATGGTATGATTCATTTATTTTATTTTGGATTGATGAAGGTTTTATATCCAATAACTCTTTTATATCATCTATATTTAAATCTTTTAGTATATCTGAAAAGTTATTATGAAATCTTATTTCAGAGTGATTTATTTCGTTCGTATCAGAATCTGTGCTTTCTTTTGGTAAATTATTTTTAATATCATTTGCATAAATTTCGACACAACTGCGAATTAAATCTACATAAGATATATCCATATTTCTTTGAAATGATAACTTTCTTGCCTCTTGTTGTATTAAAGCAATTGTTTCTGGTAAAAACCTCATTGTTATAGGTTGCAACTCTGATTCATTCATATTCTTCTCCGATTACAAGATTACACGATTACATTTTTATATCGTTATATTATTGACAATTAATTTAATATAGTGTAAATAACTTCTATTAATATGGTAGCGGTTTCATCTATATTCTATAAAGTATACTTAGATATTCCCTTATCTGAGGCTAGAAAATCTGCGCAATTGGCTTATATAGTAAATCCAGATTGCTTTGCTATTTATGTAACTCGTTCAGGGCATGCTACTTGGAAAAGAAATAACGATTCTTATGGGATGGAAGGTGGTTGGATTTGGCCATTAAAAGCAAAAATAAACTTTTATAGCGGGTCTTTTGGTCATGTTACGGAGCGTCAAGCAGTTTTAAATGCTTTATCTAACTTCTTTTCTATTAACTTTCGGTCTGCTTAAACTATTATTGTTTTGGATGTTTAAGTATGTGTAGCTCATTTTTGGCGCGAGTATATGCAATATATTTTGCATTAGCCTCTTGTCCTAATTCTTCTTCAGATTTAGCTTTTGGATGAGGAAATAACTCATTATGTAATATAAACACTCTATTAAATTCTAATCCTTTTGAACGGTGAGCGCTTGTTAAAGTGATAAAAGATGCTGGATCCTTTTTCTTTAAAACACCAGCGCCTTCAACCGTGTCGATATTGATGCCAGCGAATCTTTGTTTTAAATAAGATATAAATGAATTAGTATCTCTAATAACAAAATTAAGTCTGCGGTCAATGAAATTTGTTCCTCTTAAATGCTCTACAATATGCGAAATGGATGCAGAAATGTCTTGCATTTCTTTTAATTCATCTGATTTGCTTAATTTACCAGCCCACTTCTGTTCCACATCAGTCATAAATCTATCAATTTCTCGCGTAAAACCAGATATCGGAATGTTCTTTGCAAACCTGCCTTTGCCTGTAATCATTTCTACAAATCCAACTAACTCTTGAGAGAAATCACGACCTATAATCGCAAATTCCATATCATTTTTCATTAATTCTAATGCAGCATCAACAAGCGGTCTATTTGTTCTGGATATAAATGCTGTTTGGTCTTTTAATTTATTACCTTGTTTCCATTCGTTAAATAAATTACCCAAAGCTTCATCATACATTGTGCCATTTGTTACCGAACCAGTATGCTTAGCACCAGCAACCAAGTTTTTAACATGGGTATTTTGATTTACAAAATCAATAATTGCCGTTCCACAACGATAATTAGCAGGTAATTCATGTAATTTACTAGCTTGAGCAGTCCCTTGAATAGTAGTTTGAATGTTATCAAATGCTTTGGCGTCTGCCCCTCTAAACATATAAATTGCTTGATTTGGATCACCTACTGCAACTACACGAGACTGAGCTTTCAATAAATTCTCTATCATCTTCATCTGGCATTTGTTGAAATCTTGGACTTCATCAGCTAATACTACATCATATTTAGGCCAAATTAGATTAGGATTTAATGCAGTATACCATAATGTGTCATCCTGATCCCTAAAGCCCTGGAAATCTGGATTTATAGCGTTATTCGGCAAACAATAATGTAAAACATCTAATGTTTTATCAATTAGCCTGTTAGCCCAATTAACGTTGCTAGTATGACGTTCTGTAGATAAGTCTGTATCAATTTGATATTGCTTTATAATACTTTCTATTAACGATGCAGCTTTGGCATCTTGAGGATCTATTGCATACGCCTTACTTAACGATGCTAATCTTTTAATAGTTCTTTTTGCAGCAAAACGAACTTGACGTGGAAAAATATTATCTTCTTCCATAATTTCATCAAGAATGGCATTTATGCGTTCGCCCTTCTGGTTCCAAATATCTGTGGCAGGAGCCACGCTTTTTTGAGCATTTGTATTCAATAACTCACCGAGGAAAGAGTGACTAGTTTTGACTTCTACACCATTTGGAAAAGCACCATCACCTGTTGAAGCTTCAACTTGATTCTTCTTATTAAAGACTAAGTATAACCATCTTGCACTAGGATCTTTAAATGATGCCAAGTGTCTTAATTGGGTTGTTTTCCCCGTACCAGCTAAAGCATTAATAACTATACTATCATTTGTTTGTAAAAATGTATTTTCAATCGCCTTATTATAAGGACTCATTCTGCTTTCTGGCATCCTGCCTGGAACAATATTTTCTTCTTCAACTTTTTGTTCTTCAATAATTCTCTGATCTTCAGGTTGTTCATTGTCAAAAAATGTAAATAAGGCAACAGGATCTGTCCCTGTCAAAGGTTTACCTTGTGTATCTCGTATGGATTTAACTAAATTTTTAATGTTGCTTGCCGGGAATACACCTTCATTACCAGAACGATCTAACCATATCCATTGATTACCATCTATTGATTTAGTTACGACTACAGGAGCATTGTCACTTATACGTTTTGACAATACCCATGTTGGAGCGCCTGGTTGGACATTCTTATTAAACCAATTTCCGCCTGTTTGTTGAGGAACAGCAGTAGGATTATTTACCGCTGGTGATGGTGAATTAATTGGTTGAGTTATTGGTTGCTGAGGGGTTTTGAATGGGATGCCAAATGATTGCAGAAGGCTTAAGGCAATAGGATTATTAGGTATTTGATCATATTGTGATTTCCAAATTCTATTTTTATCATCCCAACGGAAGCCAGCTTGAAACAGTTGTGACCTGGATTCATATGTACCATTTCCGAATAGTCCCAGATATTTTAGACCATCTGTATCCGTAAAAACTCTACTGTTTATGTTTGCAGCCATTATCTCTTTAAACCAGTTCATTACTGTATCCACTTTAATCAAAGTTAATACAGTTTAAATTCGTCTTTTTTACTGGTTCCCCTTTGTTTTTAAAAACAGAAGACCCCTGCCGACAATGGTTCAGGGGTCTTCTTCAGGGAAGGAGGCTCAGGAGATATATTTAATTATTTGGAAGCCTCTAATTTTTCTTCTGGCAATAGGAATTGTTCTTCTTCCATTCCATACAGTCTAGTGATGGGTTTCCCTTCGATAAAGTTCATCAGTGCAGCCTGAGTTTTACGATATACTTCTGCTCTAAATGGGCCAGAATGGTTGTTATTTTTAAGCAAGAATTCTCGTAAAGTTATAGCTGCCTGATCTTTAGGAGATTCAATCAATCCAGTATCCAAAACGGTAAGGAATTTGGATAAAATATCATGATCGACACTATACCATGCTCTTGCTAAAGCGGCAGAAACCGGAACGCGAGAAACATTCTTGCGTTTCAGCTTAGTAGTAACAAAATTAATTGCATCCTTGTGTCTTTCATAGAATGCGATTTGTTCTGCACGGGGCATATCCCGTTTCAAATCTTTATATTCTAAAATGTAGTTTGCGATACCCAATTGTGCGTAGCCAACATCCAAACCCATTAATTGTGCTACGTCTTTTGTATTGCGAGATGCGCCTTCATCGATACGGGGCAACGAGCTTTTCTTCATCCCAAAGACAACAATGGCTTCAACTGAAATCTTTGCTTCAGAAACGGCTAAAAGACGATGTTGACCATCTGCCAATGTTCCGTCTTCGTAAAAGCCAATACCATTGTTGATAACTTCCCAATTACCTGAAATGATGTCTTTGATATACTTTGAGATTCTATCGGGGCGAATGTCTCTATTCAAAGTATTTCGCTGACAGATGATATCCCATGCCCAATCGGGCGTAATAGTCATTTTGACAGGGTGAGGGAAATCTTAATTCGATTTGTCAACCGTAATCCAATTGTTATCTTTGAAGATTACAACCGGATCTCGTACAGCTTGCGGAGCGTTGCTATGCTGAAGATGTTTATTATTGCGGAATTCTTCTGAGGCTTTCTCGATAGCCTTATGCAGCTCTCCGCTCTTCGTAAATCTCCATCGCCGACCCATAACAAGTCTCCTTTGTTGTCTTTTCTAGGATTATAAAATTTCTCACTGGAGAAACTTAAAATCCTTCTTCTACGTCTCTGATTTTGTCTAGCCCACATTTATATGTACCTGGAGAGGTCAATCTGTGCATCTCCAGCGGAATATTTTAAAAATTTATTTGATTTCATGAAGACTTTAAATTCTTGGGAAGATTTACGTCAATACTTAAATGAAATTCACGAGAAAGAACCTGACAAATTAAAATTACCTGTTCAGGCTGGCAATCCTTCTCCAATGGAAGCAGAGCCTGTTGAAATGGAAGTAGGTGTTTGTATTGGCACATTTGATGAAATGGAGTTCTACGCTGCGCGTTCTATCACTAATAATCAATTTAACCCAAATGAATTATGTATCCTACTAGATGGTAATCCATTTGGTAAAGATGGCGCAATCGCTTATCAGTTGGACCCTAACGATAAGAGCGAAGACAATTTTTTTGGCGAAAAAAATCCTATTTATTCTAAAACAATAGGAAAAACCCCTATTGAAACTCAATTAAATCCCAAATTACAAATTATCAAAGACGAAATACGTGATAAAAAACGGGATAAATTTTTCGGTAAAGCATGTGAAATAGAAATAATAAAAAATAGAATTGATAACTCTAAACTATAATTAAGGTTAATATTTATGAAATGGACACATCAAATTTACCAATCTGGAACACAAATTGTAATATCAGATAATCCTAATTTCCCGCATTTTTATGTATATGGTCCAAAAGCAACTGGACCATATGATGAAGAGGGATGTTGCTTAACTAGCTTAAAGATAAGATATTCAATGTGTAAAGATATAGTAGAATATCTAAATGAAGGTAAAAAACCAGATTGGTTCAATAAAATGAACAGAGTGAGTGAAACAGTTTTAAGTGCAGACGATGGTTGTATGGTTTTTACAACTGGTCCTTATTACGATGCTAATCCTCCACATTTAAAATGGGATTTAAAAGAGGATGAGGAAAGTAAAAACCGTAGAAAAGGATTAATAGATTTTCTTCAGGATCAAAATAAAACTATACAATAGCTATTACGCCGGTTTCTCTTCTAGATCTTCTTTTGTATATTACAAATTGCTTGATATCTTTACTAAATATCTTTTTTGCGTAACCATTCATGGTTTCTAAGTGAAAATCAATATTTTCTAAATTTGTGTGCATAAAAACACTTAAACTGTTATTATATTTGCAATATAGACTATTAACGGAATCGAAATTATATAGATAAAATCCTTCTCTGTTTTGATAAGATAATCTTATAAAATTGCTATTTAAAATCTTATTTATATTCTGTATCTTATGTTTTACAATTTTATCTACAGGTTGATTTTTTGGAACTTCCGGCAATTCAATATGTTTTATTAATTCTATTCTCATATTTTATCTCAAAATTTTGATTATAATTTAGTGATAAACACTGTTTAGTGATTGGATATCTATTAAAATTAATATCCCCATATCTAGTCATCATGCCTTCAACAACAATATTTTCTTCTGTATCTTTATCATTTTTTATCTGTATGACACAGTGAATTATTCCATTATCATTACACGTAACATCTATAGCATTTTTCCAATCCGCTAGACCACAACGAGCCTCAATAATCTGATTGATTTTATTTCGAGTAATATAAACAATGATATCTTTATCTACATCATTTGATGGAGCAACATGAGTATAGGTATTCCTACCATCTTCAGATTTTGTTTGTGTAATTTGCATAAAGTTCCTATTAAGGTAAATACATTGGAAATACTTTTTGTCCAGATTTAATCTTATCCCGCAATTCTTTACATAGATGTTTATCTAAAATCTCATCTGGTTTATATGCTTTTATTTCAATACTTGATGGATGTACGTGAGGAAACTTTTTCCACTTATCTGCACATTTTTCAGCTTCCTCATATGTTTTAAATTCGGTATGAATTGAAAAAGGCGTACCAAATTTATTTTGTTGTTTTGCCATCAACTCGTCAAATACCCATTTATCTTCTTCTTGAGTTTCTCCCAGCTCGTACTTCCATCCTAGCCTATAATAGCCACTGACTTTATATATGTCTGGAAAAGATTCTGGTGAAGGTAAATTATCCCAATCTTCATTTGGATATCTTTCTTCTAAATCTTTTAAAAAGTCTTCGTCTGTCATATTCGCCATAATCTCAGTACCTTAATTACAATCTTCCCTTATTTGCAAGGCTATCAAATGGTATTTGTACATACCATTTATCAGTTGCAAAAACATACACATTTATAAGTTGATACGCAACATTATTGCCATAAATACTACATAAACCATTTACTATGGCTTGTCTGTCATTATGAGTCAGAGTCCATGTTTCTATGTTTAGCCCTTCAATCCTTTTCCAACCATAATCACGAAGTGCTACTTGTCTACTATCTGATGAATTGTGAGGAAGGCAAAAATCCACTGCACCAGTATGACCACCGATACCTTCTGCTTTAATAGCATCCCCTGTTTTGTTATCCAAAATTCGCCTTGATACATAAATTTAATCGATGGGATTCGAACCTATAATTCCGGTGATTTAGCACCAGCGTGTTGCCAATTAATAATCGTTTACTTTCCGTCGTGATAATGATCACTCTCACGATTTACTGATAAATGATTCCGCATAAGACAGTTTTGGCTGTCGCGCACTACGATTAAACCTTTCATTCACTAAATAAATCATCGTCTCCAGTAACGTACTGTACAACAAATATTGGTTTAAACTGGGCAGCAGGAGATAAAGCCTGTAATATTATAAGGTAAAATAAATCACAAATTATATGATTCAGATACTTAATGGCATTGCGGAATTGCCACTTTATACTACAAATAAACAAATAATTGATGTTATAAAACATCGAGCATTCTTTCAAGCATACATGGTATGCCCAGGATGGAAAGAACGAATTGCAGTTTTTATTCTTGCAACAAAGATTCTTGGATACGCTGATGTAACAAAATATAGTAAACTTCCTGTTATTGTTTCTTTGTGTAAACTCTCTCCGGCAGAAAAAGAGAATGTTTCTAAATACTTTAATGACCGCAATATACCAATAACAGACATGGACTTTAGCGATTATGCTGAATCGGTGATGTTCTAATGAAAGTAAACCTTATAATTCTTCTGTGGGCGGCGGGATTATCACTACTAATAGTGGGTATAATATATCTTTTGACAAATTATTTTGCTCAATCTAAAAATCGAAAAAAATACACAAAATACAAATCAATTATAAATCGCAAATTTGGCGAAATAAATACTCTAAAAGGGCTAAATGATCTTGAAAAAGAGCTTAGATTCTGGATACTCAGTGCTATGATGTCTAATCTCTACTTTAAACAGCATGAAGATTTAGATGATGTTGCTGCGGCTACCCACGAAATGTCTGATATTATTCCTGCTTCAATGATATCTGAATACGCAAGAGAATTAGAGCTAACACAAGAACAAGTAAAAGAAAAATGGCAAGAAGTTGTTGATGAAGTTGAGTATGAATTTAACAACCTTACTTAAAGGAGAAAACATAATGGAAATCAAGCGTTCTAAAGGTTTTGCCAATCTTCCGGTAGATGAGCATAGGCGTATTTGCGCTTTAGGAGGGAAAAGAGCGCATGAATTAGGCGTAGCTCACAAATTTACGACACAAGAAGCCGCAGATGCTGGACGTAAGGGCGGATTTAAAGTTTCTACTAATAAAGAACATATGAGACGAATCGGAGCTCTTGGCGGGAAAAAGAGTGCATTAAAACGTAGGACTGCGATTAAACTTCCTCAATAAGGATATTTAAAATGATAAGGATGGTTTCTTTACCTGAGATAGATATAGAGATACTTGTAAATCCTAATGGATCAATCAAATTGGACGAAAAAGGCAGGACTGTTTATGAAATAAAAGAACTGAATTTGAGATGGTTTAATCTTTATGCAGTTCAAACAGTTTATGCGCATTCAGAAACATCCTCAGATAAGCCTGTTTCTGTGGTAGTATTAAACAATGGTAGTTTTCTAACAAGAGGCACACCTGAAGAAGTATCAAAAAATCTCAATAATATGTCTTTTATGATATATTCTGATGATTTGCCTATGATTCAACCACCTGCTAAAATCATTGAGGCTCGTTAATGCTAAACAATAATATTGAGACTATTAAAAAGAAAAAGACTCTCATGAATGTTCTTCGCAGATGGGAATGGTGGATGGATGAAGGACAACCACCTTATAGTTATAAATCTCCTTCTAATAACAAAGAACCACAATATAAATACGATCCATATCATGATGGATTGAATAAAACAAACGATACTTACGAATTCTCTATACAGGTTTACGACTCACCAGAGCAAGATATATGGTGGGAAGGTAAATTTAGGGTCATTAACAATGTAGACGTAGAAATCCTGGAAGAACACTATTCCAATAGATGAAGGTTCTTTTAAATCATGTCTAAGAATTTATTTAAGCTTCATAAAGAAGTTGCAGACACAGATATACTTTTTGCTGGATATGCAGATCCTCCATGCGTTTCTTCTTGTGTGACAGGCAACTGTATTACTTATCCTGATGGTTGGGCATCTTCTGCTCAAGATAAGATTATTGGTTGTAAATTAGATGTGGGCGGCAATATCATTGCTTCTAGCTGGGACGAAATAGGCGGAATTATTATTGTTGGAAAAACAAAACTTTCTAATGTTGTCGAGAAAAGCTTATATGATTTATCTTTTGGATTAACTTCTCTGTGTGTAGATATTTCATACAATTCATCCTCTTCGTCTAAACCTATTGTTGAAATATGTAAAGATGTAATTGTAAATAAATTTCTTTGCGTAATAGGAAATGAGGGATGTAATCCAGCGGGTTCTGTTATTTTTCCTGATGCTCCTAATTTTACTCGTAAATCTATAGATTATCGTGCTTGGAGATCTCTTAGACACAAAGGAGAAAATGTTCACACAACATTTAAACAATTTTTCAATAGACCTAAATTAAGTAGTTCATCTATTAAAAAAATATTTCCGCATATAGATTTTTCTTGTAATAAAGTGCTAGAAGATTTTGTTACCACCTCTGCCGAAAACAATAAATACGGAGTGCTTTACCGTAGATCTTTAAATGCTAAAAATTCAGTTAAAGAGATAACAAGTTTACTAAATACGCTTAGTTACCGGAAACGTAAAGAATTCGAGAATAGTTATATTAACTCAAAATCACTTGAGCATTTGTATGCAACTATTCTAAGTTATCACCACTAAGAACTAACTTGCCACAAATACGTTCTTCCAAGCCTCTAGCTTTCATAATTTCTTTTGCTTGTTCTTCATCATTTGCATATATTGTTTCTCCGCATTTAAATGTTTGTCCATATTCGTCTGTTAACCAGAATTCTGTGACATAAGGTGTATCACCATACCCTGATGTCATTTCCGCAAACCAAGTAAAATATTCTTTAGACATCATTCTTGCATTTGCAGTAAAATAATATTCACTATTATCAAAAAGTTGGGGATTAGATTTACCCATATATTATCCTGTTCGTTTAATTTATATAAAAGGTATCGTTTTCTGGAGGCAATCTCCAGAAAACATAATTCACAAAATACACGAGTAAACGGAGTTAAAATTGACTGTTCAACCTTATACATACATAGAACCCGATGGAACCCTTCGCAATTACTTATATACAGCTCATTCTGCGAAAGAAGAAAAAGGTATATCTAAACAATACTATGCAAAACATATCGTAGGACCAATTAGCCAAATAGAAAAAAAACTTTTGCTTTATAAAAATGTTATTCCAAATGATGTTTTTGAGTTTTTACATTTTATTACAATAAATGCATTTTTATATCATGATTTAGGGAAGTTAGACGACCAGGCTCAACAAGTTTTAAATAAAAAAAATAATGATAAAATGCTAAATCATGTTGATGCCGGAGTAGCTTATCTGATCAAATTAGCAGAAAATTCGGATAACATTCCTAATAGGAATGGATATTTATATGCAGCCTATATTGTCCATGCTCATCATATTGGGCTTATGGATTTTGAAGAAGTTTTTTCGTTAATTAATGGCTTGGATCTTAAACCTAAAAAGAAGATACGTGATGAAAAAGATCTTAATATTTATAATTTAGGTATTGGAACCGTTAAAAATAGAATAGATAGTACATTAAATAACATAATCCAAAAGCACGAACACGATTTAAAAGATCACTATATTAACACACCATTACAATGTCCAGATATATCTCCTAATGCTACAATTCTCAGAATGGCACTTTCTATCTTGGTGGATGCAGATCATTTTGATACATCTACACATTATCATCCAGAAATATCATTTATAACAAGACCATTACGTATCGATGAACGTATAAAAAAATTAAAAACGTATGTTAATAAGATATATAAAAATTCATTGAGAAAACAAAATAATCACAAACGTATTAACTTAAGAAACAAACTTTTTAACATTTGTTGTAATATTAAAACTGATAAAGATTTTTATTGTTTTGATGCGCCTGTAGGAAGTGGTAAAACTGTAGATACAGAAATCCTTGCTTTAAGAATTTGTAAAGAGCAAAACAAATATGGTATTATTCATATTGCGCCATTTCAAAATCTAGTTAGCCAACTAGCTAGTGTTTATCGTAAAACCTTAGTTCTACCAGATGAAAAAGTGGTTATTCATGATATTGTTAACGAAGTACATTCCTCTATGGAATATTCAGACATTCATTATCGACATCTTTCGAGATTGTATTATACTCCTTTTACTATCTTAACTGCGGTAGAAGCATTAGAATCTCTAACAACAAATAGACCGTCCAGAAGTAAAAAATTAAACCATTTTATTAATAAAGTAATTATCTTAGATGAATTTCATCTTGTGCCTTATCATCTGTGGCCTTTACTTTTTAGAAATTTACAAAATTTAGTTAGAAACTTTGGATGTAAAATTATATTTTCTTCTGGATCTTTTGTCCAATTCTGGAATATTCCAGAACTTTTTGATTTGGATGAAAGAAATAGTATATCAACATTTAAAATTTATGATGTTGCTATGGAACATCCAAAAATTTATCAACAAATGCAAAAGGAAGAAAGAAATCGTTGCAAAGTAAGATATTTAAAAGACGCTTTTCAAAGTGCTAAACAATTTAGTAATCATTTATTTCTTAAACATAATGAAAAGAATCAAAGTGTATTAATTATACTTGACACAATTGCTAACGCAAGATCAGTTTATAAACATCTTATTGATTTAGTTGGAGAAACCAATGTAATATATCTGACTAACTCTCTTACTCCAATTCATCGTCGTCCTATTTTAAAAAGAGTGCGAAATAAATTAAAACATAAACAAAAAACGTGGTATTTTGTGGCTACGTCGTGTATCGAATCAGGTATAGATATCTCGTTTGATGTAGGATATAAGGAATTAACTTCTAGTTTTAGTGTTATCCAAGCAAAAGGGCGAGTTGCTAGACATGCTGAAAAAGAGGGGATTTTTTATGTAATGAATTTTACTCACAAAGCAGAAGAAATTACTCATAATCCGGTACATTTTAAAGCGCGTCGGGTAGCATTTGAAGAAATCATTAAGAATTTAAATTCTAAAAAAGAATGTAAATTCGATATGAATCCAAAGAAATCAACATATTATGCACAAAGAGAAATTCAATCTGATTCTGAAATATCAAAAAACGCAAGATTTCTTCTTGAAAATGAAAGAAAGAAAAATTTTTCCACTGTAAAATATTTCTCCAGACTTATTCACGATTTTACGTATGATGTGTTAGTTGATAAAGAACTTGAAAAAAAGATTGAAAATGGAGAGTATATTCACGCTGCTAGACTAAGCAAATATTGTTTTCAAGTCTCTATCTCCAGGTTTGAAAAAATGAAGAGATTAGGACTTGTAAAAGAACTTAGTATTCCTAATGAGAAAGACACTACTGTTGATAATGAAGATTTAGACAACGATAGAGAAAAAATTTATTCTTATACAGGCTTGTATTCAAAAAAAATGGGTTTCGCTGCAGAAGACAAAATCTTTACCAAAGAGGATTGCAAATGAATAATTATGACAATTATTTGAGTGATTATCTTGCTATGTTACCACATACTAAAAGAACTGAAATTAAAAAAACGGCTTCTAAAATTTCTCGAAAATTGAATCAAAAAGAGGTAAAGAAACAAATTGAACGATCAGAGTATATTCGTAGTAACTGTGGTTATATCAATATAGAAAGACCTCAAAAAAGTTTATCATTTCTTTCATACAGCACAATTAAAAGTGCTTGTATGAGTGTAAATTTTCGCGCTTTTCAAAATCCTATTAATGATTACGAAACCGCCATTTGCAATGGTATTAACGAATGTGAACGTTTCTTCTATCAACAGATAGACAGTATATATATGAGCCAAATTATTGAACAGCTATTTGATTTTTATATAGCTTCACGGCAGCATGATATGTTTATTAACAATACAGTTGTACCATATGATGTGAATAAATTAAAATCTTATTACACGGCAAATGAAAAATATTCTTTTGAACAATTTTGCGATGATATAAAAGAATTCACTAATAAAGGGTTTACCTCTGGTGGGGTTAGCTGTATTCTGAATCTTTTTTATAAAGGATCTGTAAAAGATTCGAAAAATAAAAAAGATTATATAAAATCAGTTAAGCGATTAGAAACTAATGGCCTATTTAAAAAATTAAACATATTTGAGAAAAATGGTATTTCTAAATATTTTGCTGCGAGTACACTAAGCACATTCTTTGCTACAATTTCAAGCTGGAAAAAACAAAATGATGATTGGACTGGGGTGGCTAAAGATGGCACTTCTCTGTTATCTAAATTAGAAAACAAAACTATTACTCTTCAATCCATTATTAAACACCATCGTGTAATCAATGAATTAGCCGTACTTATTGTGAAAGCTTATAAAGATCCTGTTAAAACCCTGAATAACTTATTTGAAGAAAGAAGCGATAACAACAACGATTTTAAATATACATGTTCAGATGACGAAGATAAATATCCTATGTATATTAAAAGAGAGATAGCGGAGTTTGTTAAAAAACATAAAACTGTGTGGGAAGAAATTCGATATTTTGATGAATCTGATACAAAGAAAAAGAAAAGAGATAAAAAGGAAAGTTCATCAGATGATAAATCTTACTTATGTTGTGGCGATTCCTGGGATTATCTTAAGACATGGGTAAGACTTTATGGAGAATATTATTTTTTTGATAATGCATTAAATCAATTTTTGCGCAAACCTTCTGCTTCGATGCATTTGTATACATCATTAGATTGGATTAATAAGAAGACTATATGTATTGTCGGAGCTAATTATTATAAAATTGGAAAAGTAGAAGTTGTTGAACGTAACAATCAAAGATTTTTACTTGTTTATGTCTCTGTTCCTGAAATGGAAAATTATATTATTATTCCGCTTCAACTCAATAAATACTTCGGAAATTTTCAATGTAAAATTTTTGAAGGTAGATTACAAGCAATTTTTAAACGATACGCAAATTTTAATGCTCTAAAGAACAATAAACCGCAACCTTCTCCAAATATCTCTGTGCGCATTAATGAATTTCATTTTGCGTTACGCTCTTATCGAAAACAACAGATATCAGCGGAGGATTTCTCAAAAGGGAGATTTTCTTTAATCTCTAAAATCGGCTTTCAAATGACTAACGATGAAGTTTTTGGAAGAACTCCTAGAGAAATTGCCCTTGTTAAAGATCATCTCAGTAAAGGCTATGTTCATTTTGGATCTCAAATTATTGAAGATTCACGCAAAGAAGTGGAACAAGTTCTTAAAAAACCTATGATTTTAATGGGAGTTGATTTTGGATACTCTCCGCTTGCGTCATACAATATAAAGCCTCTACAAACGGGTAAACCAGCTACAGATTGGGTTAAAAATCTTCACGGTAATTTCTTATGTCAAAATGTCTCTCTAGGGGAGACTATTACCGAAGGGGAAATCGGAGATGTTCCGACAGATACATATACCAGCTCAAATGAAATCTATTCTATCGCTACCTTAACGTTTCGTAATGCAGATGGTAAATTGGAAAACAGAAGTTTCTCTAGGTTTTATCACGAATTAAACAACACCTTAAATATCATTGAACAAATTAAAGGTACTTTTAATTTTATACACTCAATCAACACACAATTTAAAGAAATAAAAGCTTTGAAAACAACTGAAGAATTTTCGTCTTACGTTAGCACTTTAACATGGGATCAATTTATTGAAGATTCGAGAAAAACAGCTCGTTACTCGAAATATTGGATTCATATTATTAATGAAAATCCAAAACGACGTACAATTGCAACACTCAATGAAACATTAAAACTTGTAGATGAAAAACATCGTTTTACCGTGACCATACAAGAAATTTTTGATCTTGTAAAATATTGTCAACAACATGGTTATTATCCGAAGTCTAATGTTATGTCCAAATTAAGAAATCTTGCAATAAAGTTAATTAATGATTTGATCCGTTATCAAAAGATTGGAATTCATAGCTGTTATCTAGACTTTTGTGTTCTCATTAAAAATCATATCGCTTTATTGAATTCTTCAACAGCTTTTATCATTAATTTTAGTAGGAACAAAGAAAATATTATTCGTAACAACACATCAAAGATACACTCTTTGTGGGTATACCGTGATAATTTTCGTCGCCAGATGATAAAAAATTTATGTTCCCAAATTTTAAAAATTGCTGCAAAAAACAAAGTTCATATTGTTGTTGTTGAAAAGCTTAACAACATGCGAACCAACAATCGAAATAACGAAGATAAAAATAATATGATTGATCTCTTAGCAACTGGTCAGTTTAGAAAACAACTGTCAGATCAAGCTAAATGGTATGGTATTGCTGTGGTAGATACCGCAGAATATAACACTTCCAAAGTAGACTTTATGACAGGCGAATATGGATACAGAGATGAAAATAATAAACGGCATTTTTATTGCCGTAAACAAGATAAGACTGTTTTATTAGATTGTGACAAAAAAGCTTCTGAAAATATACTTCTAGCATTTGTTACACAATCTCTCCTGTTAAATCATCTTAAAGTCTTAATAACAGAGGATGGAAAAACAGCGGTTATTGACTTAAGTGAAAGAACGACTGAACCGCAAAAAATAAGGTCCAAAATTTGGACTAACTCAGATGTGCAAAAAATTATCTTCTGTAAACAAGAGAATGGTTCTTATGTATTAAAGAAAGGTAGTACAGACATTAAAGAAAAAATGCATAAGGCTGTCTTGCATAGGCATGGTTCACTGTGGTATGATTATTTAAATCATAAAAATATGATTGAAGATATTAAAAATCTTCATCTTTCCAACTGCTCTTTGACAACTAGCACGAACTCTGATGTGATTAATTCACACTCTGGATCCTCTCGATCTCTTGATAAGACAAAGACTTATGCTTAAATACTTTGTCTCTATTAAGAAATTGATGGCGATTTTTTAGGGATGCTCGATTACTCATATATAAGTAATTTTAAAATCATTACTTATATATGAGTATGTTGTAATGCATTACGTTAAAGTAATGTTATGCAACATGGTCCAGGCGGATTCCAAATCCATAACGTAGCTTCGTTGTAATGCATTACGTTAAAGTAATGTTATGCAACATTAGCTAAGCCAACGCAATACTAAGACAGCGCACAGTTGTAATGCATTACGTTAAAGTAATGTTATGCAACATGACTGAGCAAGGTACATCATCGGGATATTATGAGTTGTAATGCATTACGTTAAAGTAATGTTATGCAACTACCTTCGGATAATATTTGACTGTTTAATTGTCTCGTTGTAATGCATTACGTTAAAGTAATGTTATGCAACTCTCTGATGAAATTGTTATGTAGATACTCAATAATAGCGTTGTAATGCATTACGTTAAAGTAATGTTATGCAACTCTATTCGGATACATATGCTCTTCTTGCGCAAATGAGTTGTAATGCATTACGTTAAAGTAATGTTATGCAACAGATAAAATGATTGCCGTTAGGCGGGTAGATATGCGTTGTAATGCATTACGTTAAAGTAATGTTATGCAACAGAGTCAGCGAAGCGTAAGGTATGATTCCGCAGCGTGTTGTAATGCATTACGTTAAAGTAATGTTATGCAACTCAGTCAAAACAATATCAACAAGGCATAATCTAACGTTGTAATGCATTACGTTAAAGTAATGTTATGCAACAGGGTAGCATTCACAGTATTTCTCATAGTTATTCGAGTTGTAATGCATTACGTTAAAGTAATGTTATGCAACGTCCTGGTATATTGTGGAATATGATCCGTTCCAGCGTTGTAATACATTATGTTAAAGTAATGTTATACAACTTGATACGACTTCCATTTACGATAGACATCAATTCCTTACAATAGATATTTATCTATTGCGGATTGTAAAAACCATTAAAAATCTTGTACAACAACAAAGACGAAATAAAAAATATCATATAACATAGTATTATGTAATGTGCGTATGATGAGAATCCGGAGATAAAAGATATAATTTTAATCTCAGTTATACATCAGCATGGTGCTGTTATTTTTTTTGAATATATTAGTGTATTTTTTGGTTTTTCTTTTATGAGTAATATTGGATGAAAATTGAATTTTGATTTCTTCTGGTAAAAATGTCATTAATGTAGATTGGATTGTTAAAATGCGTTTTGCGTATTTTATAATAAATTTTGTTGGAATCGTTTGTCTACAAACTTTTTCCGGGGCAACATGGTTTTTACATAATCTTTCCAACTTTCTATAATTGGACGAACGTATTCTTGAGATAAATAGAAAACATCAACGTAGTTGTAGTCTTCAGTATAAAAAATGTATATGTGAGGAACTTCGGTTTCGTCATTTAATTTACTTTCCCAATTTATAAAATGGTATTTATAAGATACACTTGTTGTTGTGTGTTTGATAGATTTTACTTCTGCTCCATCTAAATCTATTCCATCTTTTTTATTTTGACCATATAAATTTAATAGTTCTGCTATAAATAGTTCCCATACTTCCGAGGTAAAAGCTTTATCTGTGGTTAAGTTACGCATTTGCCTGGACGGAATATACCAATTGGCGTACTCATAAGCTTTTAAATATATTTTATAGGCTTTTGTGGGGTAAAGTCTTATTATCATCAGGAATTGTAATTAACATTTTAATTTTCACTAATCATCGATTTTATATGGCAGAATGTTCAGTATTCAAAAAGAAAGGCGACTACCTTTCGATAGTCGCCTTAAATTCTTATTTTCAGCTAATTATGAAGAATTTCTATATCATTAGCTTGCGCTAACTACTTCGATTTTCGACATACTATAGTCATTGACAACTACAATACCGACTTCCTCATAGATTACCCAACCCAAACGTAATTTCTTAGGATCATCGCATGGGATAACGGTGATTTCCTGACGAACAGGGAATGCACCGACGTTTTCAGCAGCAGCGAGAACAAGAACGGTGTTCTGTTCCATGCGGCTGGTTACGTGGATATCGGCAGTCCATAAGTGACCGAACAACCCAGTTGTGATAACTTCGCGCTGAGAAGCTTCGTCATAGAAGGTCTTACCAAGTACGCGAATTGACGAGTACTGGAGAGCATTCATAACGATCTTAGCAGCTACTAAGTCGTGCTGTTCAATCAAGCGGAAAGCAGTGTTCAAAGAAGCAACGGAAAGAGTCCCGATGTTCTGAACAATTTGATCTCCACCTTCTTTGTTATCAGCAGCAGAAATCAAAGCAGCGAAGATATGTGTATCTTCCTCTTTTTGAATAGCTTCTTTAGCTTTTATCTGTGCGCGATCAACGATATAAAAGCGGTGAGCTTTAATTTCGGATAAGCGAACAGTTGGGTTTGCACCGATTTCAAATGTTGGAACGAGAATTTCTTCTGCTTCAATAATTTGATCAGGTACACCACCACGGCGGCTGATAACAGTTGCCTTAGCTGCAACGTCACGTTCGTAACGAGCAGTAGCACCCTGTGGGAGTTCGTCAACCATCAAGAGCTTGCGACCGACAGCTTGATACTCAAGAGATCGGCGAATAGGCTCTACCATTGCCTGAGCAAGAGCAGTACGACCTTCTGGAGTTTCCATAGCCTGAGCTATAATCCATTTGCGCTGTTCTTGTGTTAAACCATTTTTTACCATTGCCATTGTCATTTTCTCCTTAAGACTTCGCTAACGGCAAAGCCTTAAAATTGTTAATTTGTTAAAATTCTTGTTAATTAATCTAATAACTACGATTAGACCTTGAGCAAGAACTGAATGTAAGTACCCCAAGACATATCGCCTTCAGGCGTATCTGTACCTGGAACACCGCTTCCGTATTCGCGAGGAGCTACGGTGCAAACACCGACTACCTGGCTGTTTGAGGAAGATACGTTTGTCAACTTACCGTTGGCAGATACGTAAAGTGCCTGACCTGGGACGTAAGTAATTGGAGAACCAAGATTTACTGTCTCAAAAATGTCAGTTTCATACTTACCGCCAGCATTGTAGACAGTAAGTTTACCCGATGCTGCAGTCTCATCGTGGTTAGGATCGCTTACGCGAATAGAAGTATTGACCTTCTTACCACTTGAAGAGATTACAAGACCTTCTTGGGTGTGGGTGTTGTTTTCGTTGTCAGCAGTAGATTCAACAGTAGAATCGCCTGCAACACCGATAGCAAGTGTACCGCTTGCACCAGTAGCCTTAACAGCTTGTCCTGAGCTGTTAAGCATAACAAACATACCTTCAATGATGCTTGGGTTTGTGTGTGGAGATACCGGATACATATCAGGTACTACATGGTATTGTTCAATAAGAGCCATTGTATTTTATTCCTTTTCTTTATCGCTTTTATTAGATGCGATTAAAACTAGATAACAATCCAAAATCTTTGTTCTTAGCTGTTTCCTGGTTCATTTCGTCCATTTTAAACAAGCTTTGAATCTGATTTACTAACTGTTCATCAATGCTTGACTTCTTCATTGATGAAGCTTCGTTAATAATTAGGGGCTTTTGAAGTCCCTCTGACACCGAACGGAGTCCTTTGTTCTTCGAAACAACTTGAGCAAAAACTGCTTTTTCGTAGTCTCGAATTTGATCAGGCTGATATTGAGCAAGTTGCGAGATCTTGTTTTCGAGTTGTGTTTCCTCGATAACTCCCGCTTTGAGAAGTCTTGCCGCTACGCGGAATGCTTCCTTATTTCTTGCTGCCTTGGATTCCTCATTGCTTTTCGCAATGACAGTGCCTTTAATATCTGTTTGCTTTTCTGGGTTTAATTCAGCATCGCCTTCATGACCCATTAAAGCGCCGGATGTACCACCTTCTGGGACATCAGGATGATCTTTTGGTGACTTTGGTACGCTACCCAAAGTATCAGCTTCATGACCCATCATTGAGCCATTTCCAGTATCTTCTGTATTGTTTGGCTTTTTGGCAGAAAAAGGTTCTTCATGCCCTAAAGCTTTTCCATTGCTGTGTGGATTAAGATCTTCATCTTCGCTTACAGCCTTTGGAGCTTGCAATTTAGTTGCAAGTCTTTCAAACAACGCATCTTCTCTATCTTTTGAATTTCCAACAGATCCTCTCATGGATCTGAGTTCAGTTTCAAGTTCAGCAGTAATAATTTCCCCATCTTCAGATGCCTTTACTTCTGTTTGTCCAGCACCTGGGGAACCACCGCCAATTCCTACACCACCTGTAAATCTTACGTCTCCACCGCTAAGTCCAACTTCGCTTTCATGTCCCAAAGTTCCTTTATCTGATGGAATCTGTGGAAGATTTTCTTCCTTATTAATATTCTCATTCTCATGACCCATACGAGCGTCAGAGCGAGGAACAGAAGGAAGAGATGCATCAGGAATAGTTTCTGATTCATGTCCCATTTCTCCTACTGTCTTTCCATTTTGAGGATCTCCAGCGGAGAAAGGACCAATATCTTTAGAATCCTGTACTTTTTCTTGTTGAATTTCTTTTTCGCCAGCAACCTTAAGACCAAGCTTAGCTGCTAATGCGTTGTAATCCAAACCATTCATCTTTTCTACTCCACCAACTGAAGATCTCATATAAGAAGCTTCATTGATGCTGTATTCTCCGTTTGCTACTTTTTCGGCTTGTCCATTAGCCATTACAGGATTTCCTTCTTTGAAGTTATTTATTTCACCCGGACCTTGCTGGAATCCTTCTTGTTTTTTGTGATTTTGCACATTATTTTGTTGTGCGTTACCATTTGAACAAGGTTTTGCTTCATTCATAGCTGCATTTGCACATGGTTTTGAAGTTTCAAGACCAAGTTCTGCAGGACCACCAACTTCTTGTACGAGATCATTTTCGCTCAACATTCCAGCACCATCTGGTTGTGCAGTTTCAACGCCTGGAAGTGGGTTATTTGTATCTCCAGCATTTGCATCATCGGCTGGATTAGATCCAAGTTGAGCATCCAATTTAGCGTCTAACTCTTTTGCAACTTCTAGTGGCAACTCAAGAGTTACAACTTGATTATCTTCTACAGAGTTTTCATCAAAAGGATTAAAATCATCATCTCTTGTTTCATCGATATCGGTTGGAGGACCATCATTGTTTCCACCGTTGTCATCTCCACCATTACCGTTGTCGCCTGGATTGTCATTTCCTAAATCATCAGCAAACATTTCTTCATCGCTTGCAAGTGATGTCTTCAAAGCAGAACAAGTAATTGCTGCTTGGCGAAGAGATAGATTATTCTTAACTAAATAAACTACGCAGTCTTCTGTCCCATCAACATCCGACCAGGTTTCAGCAACTTTAAGTGCAATATTGTCTGTATAAACTTGAGCTTTCTTGAGCGAGTTACAGACGCAATCATAAATTGGTTTGCCTTCGCAAGGTCCGCTGAGAGCGAGAGCATTCTTTCCATAGCGACGTGCTAATTTTTCGCGACAGCTTTCAATTGGGAATTTTTCGCCATAAGCAGAAGCATAAGTTTTCTTATAATCTGCTAAAACGCTTCCTTCTTTAACTGAAACGCTAGTTGATGCAAACTCTTTAATCTTTGCAAGAACCTTCGTCTTCTGACCTGGTGTCATGAGATCAAATTGATCTTCTGTAATACCAGCGTTTTTAAGAACTTTTATTAATTCATTTCTTGCTCTTCGGCATGATGGACAAACATTCTGATTAACAGGTGGAGTCCATGTCCAGCGAGCATAAGGAGTAATAGGAGCGTCTTTAGATGCACTCTTAGCAGCTCTGAATTCGACTTCATATGGACGACCTGTATCTAAACATACCCATTTATTGTCACCAAGGCTCATTGTATTGCGAGATCCAGTAATTGGACTTACGCTACCCAATTCAATCTTGGCTTCAGCAAGTTTAGTAAGAACACCCTTATCAAGACGCATTGTTGCGGCTACTGGAAGTTCAGGGGCTTGTCCAGTATCATCGGTTGGAAGTTCAAAACCTTCTCCACCGAATTCATCTTCAACTTGACCACCATCTTTTTCGCCGCCAAAAATACCTGGCTGTTCTGTAATAATATTATGAATTTCAGTATAGAATTTTGTACCGCAATTATTACATTTGCTTTCTTTACCTACAGCATCAACATTAGCGCTACCGCAGCCTGGACATACCGCACCAGGTGGTTTTGCCTTCTTTTCACCCTCTTCTTCAGGTTGCTCAGAAGGATCTGTTCCATCCTGAGAGAAGGTTTCAACTGGCTGTTGTTCTTGTCCTGGTGGTTGTGGAACAGTAGCGCCAGCGCCTGGGGCTTGTGCAGCACCGCCTTGACCGCCCATTTCACCGCCAAGCATTTGAGCTTGTTTTTCAATTTCGTGACGTGCAGCAGCGCGTTTAGTTACATTTGTTGAAGCAGAAACCGGAGCATTAGCTGGTTGAGATGTAGCAGGTGCCTGAGCAGGACCGCCCATCATAGGCTTATCTTCTTCTACACTATTATCAGTAGAATTATCTGGTGATTCTGATACATCAGAAACCTCTAATGGATCACCACCGCATGTGTCAGTGCCACCGGGCCCATTAAGCGCACCGTCAATGTTTTCGATGTTTTCTCCAAGATCTCCATCTCCAACAAATTCAACATCAACGTCTGCTGCACCGCCATTCATTTTTGCAGCAACATCTTCTAAAGCGTCAATTAACATTCTTACAAGTCCAGCATCTTGTGCTACCTTGATGGATTTGATTTGAATATTTTCTGATTCTATCTTGGATGAAGCAAATTTTTTGCATGCCTTATTAAATGCTACCTTATCTTTTGGATCGGCACCAATTTCTGATACTGTGGCACGAATATCATATCCATCCATACCTTGGATAGCATCATTAAGAGCAGCAAATTTATCAAATTCATCTTCAATTTTATCTACAGAAGCGAGTTTAGATGCAACTATCTTGTTAACTTTATCCATTGCTGGCTTCTGTTTCAATGAATAAAGCATTGTTTCAAATACATCTTCTGCCTTTGTTCCTGCAATAGCATTTTCTGCTACCGCAACAATTACTGCATCAAGAGTGCTTGTTTTGATTTCATTACCGGCAACTTTGTTAAAGTAATTTACGCTGTTCATTAAAGCCTTGCGCTCTTCATTTTTATGAGGCAAAGAGTTAAGAACAGTAATAAATGCTACTTTATTTAATTCAGTCGGGTTATTTAAAACAGAAGATAATACTCTCTTGATATCTTCTGGGGTTTTCTTAAATGATGCAATAGCATCAGATATAGCATTGACTGCAATTTTGGTTAGTTGAGAAACATAAGATTTGGAAGCCCAACGTTTGATACCAGAGTCCTGGTTCTTTAACTGATCTTCAGTAATTGTTTCATATGTTCCAACAAAACGATGATCTTTCAAGAGTTTACGAAGTTGATCTTGAGTAATTGTTTCTGTCCAATCATCAGGAAGTTTAGCAGAAACCAAGTTGCTCATGTCAGTCCATTGTTTTTCAGTGATAACTTCTGGAGCATCGTTTGTACGAAGAATATAACCACTGGTAACTTTTGCCAACTGATCTTCAGTGATTGTTTCGTAGGTTCCAAGTCTCTTTTGTGGAGATTCAGAAGTTGTGTCATTGCTCTTATCATCTGATCTTCCAAGTTGTTCTTTGGATTCAGTTGTTTGCTCATAGGTTTCATTCCAACGAGGGTGAAGAGCAGGTGGATTTTTGGATAATTGTTTTTCTGTAATAACTTCCTGCTGGCTTGCATTGCCCTCTGTTTGAGCAGTTTTATTGGTTGGGGTAGACATTTTACTTTCTGACTCCTTAATATTTTGTAAATAATTTTCTAAATAATTCTCTGCAGCTTTGCGAATATCAGTTTCCGCTAGCTTAGCGATGTTATCTGGCAAATTAGCAGCAGTTTTGACTTCCAATATTGAACTACCTTTTGCCAATGCAAACATCTTGTTATTGCTACTTACTAGGACATGGTGAGAATTAACATCATCCTCATTTTCCCACACATTAACATTTTGAAAACTTACTATATTTGAATTAGTGTCGCTTTCAATTCTAAAATCATCGCTCACGTCGCTACTCCTAGTTAAGTTATCTATCTGTTCAATCAAGTTTTTAGCGATAATTAACCTCTTGATAAGATTATCTGCACTTTTTATAGATTCCTTCTTATTTTTACCTAAATCAGAAGACTGTTTCGGTAAAGTTATAGATCCTAAACCATCTGGTAATTCAGTTCTTGCTTCTTGTGAACTAGAAGCGTTATTTTGTGGTGCTGGTTTTGGAGCAGGTGCTTTTGCTTGTTGTGATTGCTGCGGTTCTGCAGGTTGAACAGCACCAGTTCTGGCTAATTCTGCTTGAGGTGTAGATTGAAGTTGAGCGTAACCCATCTCATTTAATTCGTCATAAGTGTCTTGTAATTTTGACATTGCCTCAATAATTTGACCTATATATTCAGGATCTATATGTTCTCTTTGTGATAACATACTTCTAGTAACATTCTCTAAACTCTTCATTGAGTCTTTGAGCATATCTAATTCTATTTGTCCTGCTATTTTTACTTCTTCAACGGATGCAGTTTTGATAGGCATAGATAGTTTTCCATCTGAAGCTGCCTTATCGAACATTCTTGGATTTTTTGCATGAATGAAACCAAGATCTGCAATTTGTTTTTTAAGTTCTGCAATTTTCTTAGTAACTTCTGGGGCATGCAAAACACAAGTTACACCACATGAATGACATGCAGGATTAACAACAAATGAATTTTCAATAAACTTAAGATCGTAATTCCATTCAAAGACTTTTTCGCTATCAATTTCATGTTCCTTGGATGAACCCTTTTTGCATCCGCAAACTGGACAATCGCATTCAGGCTTGCAATCGCTTTCGTGGAATTTACATGCGTATTTGCCGCTTTTTGTACGATTTTTAGATTCTTTAATGTGAGAACAGAATTCTTCTGCTGTGCTGGCTTTATTGTGACATATGGAACAGCAGGAATATCCTACTGCACAACCCATACTTGTCCCTGTTGCGTATCCCTCTTCAATACTTCTAGCTAATTTAGGATATGCAATTTTATCAACTCTAGCTATTAAATTGATACCTTTATCTTCCTTAGAGTACCAGGCATGTACGCATTCGCCTCTTGCATTTTCAATATCATCATTCTTGTGATTAGTGAAGATAGGAACACCGATAAAGGTAGAAGCTGCCTTTGCTAATTCTTCTGGGGAAAAACAGTCAGCATTATCGTTTGGTTCATTTTCTTTTATAGCAAATATTTTTACAAAGAGATCATCGGGGTGTTTTTCAAGTTCTGCTGATAAAACTAATCCGCCTAAATCTTGATCATTTGATTTGCTGATTGATGCTGTTTTTATTATTTTAGGTAGATTAAATATTTCCCAACCTTTAGGAGTATTTAATGGAACCATGCGTAATTTTACATTTTGTGATAAAGCGCTTTTAGTAAATGCCATTTCTTATCTCTATAAATATGTTATATTCCATTACTTATACAATGCTTTACAGTAAAAATCCTTTATATTATCCTTTGACGTGACGTGGAATATTTTTATCAGTTAATACACTTTCTGGATAATTCGGAACACCTTGTGGAAAAGATATTCCCCATTTTTCTTGGGCGTGACTAAATGCAGCATGTGAATTAGAAAAATATTCTCCACTTGGAGAATAAACTAACTTATCAGGATCATCCGGCAATCTTTTAATTCCAGCAAAGAATCTTTTCTTTTGATCGGATGTTATAGCAGGACCAACAACAACAAAGTAATCTCCATTTGTTGTATAATCATGACCTTCCCAACGCATATATGCTGCTGGTCCTATCATTTTATCAAAGCGACGTTTGAGCGAATCAGATTTTTCTCCATATTGCTCTTTCCAGTCTATGCCCCTGTCTTTAATACGTTTTCTTCCACCACTTTTTCCACCTGGACCACTACCTGGTTTTGGACCTTTAGGAGGTTCTGGTGCTTTAGAGGATTGTGCTTGCTTTTGGTAATTAAATGCCATTAATATATCCTGCTTTAACGATGTATCCTATTTCATCACTTATATCTTCTATCTCTATTGCTATATCTCCTACTGCCGCTGTTTGTATTGTTTGTTTAATAGAAGCAAATTTAATCATACCACCACTTTGTTGAGCTGCTTTTTTTAAATCTTTTGCAGCTTCAGCAATTTGTTTTATAATTACATCTCTAACTACTGGTAAATGCTCTTTAATAGCTGTTTCGCTAAACCTGAGTATTCGCCAACCTACATTGGATAACTTTTGATCTCTTTCCTGATCTCTCGCTTTTAATTCTGGACGCTCATGAAATATCTTTCCATCTGCCTCTATTCCAATTCCTAATTCAGGTAAAGCAAAATCAAGTAAGAAAGGTTGTTTTTGTCCAGGCAAAGAAACAGTATATTGACCATAAATTCTATATGGTAAATTAAGATTTTTTAATTCGCTATATATACTAGCTTCTAATGAAGTTAATTTAAGAGGCTTCATTGGCACAGGTTCTGGCTCTTCTTTTTTGCCGCCTTTACCTCTCTTCATTATTTTTGGAGGTGCTGAAGCTTGCGCTCCGCCTGGAGGACCGCCCATAGGCATCATACCTGGAGGCATTGGTGGAGCTCCGCCCGGAGGAGCGCCTGGTGGTGCGCCCGGTGGAGCTGCACCATCTGGACTACCCATTGGACCGCCGGGAGGTGCCCCGCCCCCGCCCATTGGTGGTGGACCACCCATTGGACCGCCTGGTCCACCTTGTTGACCACCCATAATTAATCCTGCAGCATTAGCGATCAATTCTTCTTGGCGGCGTTTTTCTATTTCTGCATCGTATTCGTATCCTAATTCTGATACGATTGTTTGCATTGCTATACCGCCTTTATCATATACAGCAAGCATGCTTTGAATCTTATTAGAATTATCACGAAGATTCATGTCATTCCATTTAATCTTCGGATATACATAAAATTTTCTATTGTACTTTTCTGATTTTTCGTTGTCTATAAATCCTTGCATTTCTGCTATAGGCAAAAATACATGTCTTTCCACCCAATTTTTTAATTTTGTACGCCATTGTTCTAAACGACGTATCATAATTTCAATACCAACTTGAGCTGAATTGTATCCAGCCATTTCTCCATTAAGAATAGCTTGATTTAACATCAAACCATCTAATATTTCTTTACCTATCAATTCCATTTCTGTATTGAGCTGTACAATTTTACCATTTGCACCATACCATTCATATTTAAAAGCATGGTGAGTAACAATAGTTAAATTAGGATCGTTTGCTACTTGTCCAATTAAATTCACAACATCTTGAATATCATCTTCTACTGCAGGACGATCTTTATCTCCTATCATAATAACCCTGATTGGTAAGATCATTCTTTCAGCCACGATCCAATTCGCCGTCATTATTTTTGTTTTATAGCTTAAAATCGTAAACAATCTACGCAACATAGATGTACCATAAGTAGCATACCCAGATGCATTATGTTTTATATGACTTATAGATCTACTTGAAAGAGGTATTGGATGACCGGCTTCAACTAATTCTACTAACCAATCTGGTAAAGATTCATAAATTTGTTTAGGTTGTTTGCGCTGAATAACGAGCTTTAATTCTTCATCAGGAAGTAACGCAATTACTTTTTCTTTTGAAAGCACATTGTCTTGCACTTCGATGTAATCAGGATTCATTACTCTGATAGATTCAATTATTCCACCAGGATGATTACATTGCTCTCCTGTATCGGGATCAATTTGTGATCCATTGCATTGAGGACAAGTAATTTCGGCAAATGGAAAAACATCACCCAGCAAAAAATAATCATGACTGATATAACTAAACCATTCATTTAGTTCTAAGTCTTCTACTATTTGCTCATAATATTCAAGTATCTTTGCGTTCGGGCATTCGAGTTTAAAACCATTCATAGGGAAGTTAGTGTAAAATTCAACACCAGCTGCTACTTTAGGTTCATTTTCATAAAAGAATCTTGCCCATTGATAAACTTCTCTTCTTTTAGATGCTACTTGCCAGTTTTGTGGAGTATGTAATGGAGAAAAGAACATCGGCTGTGTAAATAATACACGAGCATCGTTTCCTAGAAATTGAGAGTTTTTAGTAATAGGAACTTGGGAAAGCCCACTTTTCGTGAAACGAGGTTTATTTTTTCCCCCAGAAGTAGGAGCGGAAAGTGATCCTATAGATGCAACTCGTTTCTGTAATTGTTGCTCCCGCCTATTCGGAATTTTTAACTGCATTATTGCCATTTATACATTATCCATCTATTGCCAAATCTGTACATGATTTTGTTATTTCATCGACTTTTTTTCTATATAAACTATTTGCATCATTAGGATCTACTAACTGCTTAAATTCCTTTCCTGTTAATGTATCAGTTGTGGTTGGAAAATTCTGAGATTTAGGAAAATGTCTTTTACGTATTTTCTTTTTCTCTAATAAACCTATATCCATGTTTTCTAAACTAGCTACAGTAAATCTTCCTGTCTTAGAATCAAAATAGGTATTAGACAACAAGACATTCTTTGTCGGATCTATTTCTTTTGGTTTAGATGGATCAGGCTGTCTGAGTTGGAGTTGTCCTGTTTCAGATAAATTAGAATTTAAAGGAAATCCACAATTGTGGCAAGATGTTTCCTGAGCATTAACCCTGCTATTACACTTTGGGCATACATGCTTAGTATCTAATGGTTTTTGTGGTTTTTCTCCAAATGGAGCGAGAGGCTTTAAACCGCCATTTTCAGGTGGGCGACCTTCATTAAGCCAAGCAGTTTTTAACGCTTGAAAGGTTCTACCTTGAGACGCTGTTTTTTTTTTACGTTACTTTGGGCAGCTTTATTGGTTAACCGATAAGTTAACAATGCAGCATTAAACGCAGCGCCAATCTGAGGATTAACGCCAACTAACTGAGTCCAATCAAAGTTGTTCGGATTTTGTTTCCATTCTTCAAAAAGAGCTTTGCCAAAATCTTTTGGACTCATGTTATCAAGTGCTGCTTGTGGAGCAGCCATTTCATCTAAATCTGCGTTAATATCTTGTTCGATATCTGCAGGGATAGGTGGTTCCATTGTAGGATTACCAAGAGCCTGTTTTGTTATTTTTTTTGCAGAAGCTTCTTTCCAATTAAAAGGAGCGCTTGTATCATTAAACACTCTACCAACATTCCCATCATTCTTATGACGCATTGCTTGTAAACGAGCTTCTGTGCTTCCGTATTCTGGAAGGTATGGGCGACGGCGTTCACCTGGTAAAAGTTGATAATTGTTTGTTACTGGAATATTCTTATCAACTTCAAATCTTTTCTGGATATATCCGCCAATCCATTCGCCTGTTTCTGAATCACGATAAGGACGGCTGTATTTGTCCATGATATTACCACGCCATACAGCTTCCCAATCAACTCCCCAATAACCATCTATATCTTGTCCAAAACCTTTATTTCTTTCTAAAATGTGCCAGTCAGAAACAGGTTGACCTCTCATAAAAGGATCAGGACGTGTTTGAGCTGGACCCCACATTATTATATTTTCTGATGCTTTATGTTGAGCATATTTTTTGAAGTTAAAAGCCTTCTCCGATGCTCTTTTTTCATTTGCAGCCTTTTCAGCAGCTTCTTTAATAGCAAGAGTTACTTCTTTTAGGTAATCAGCGAGATTTGCTTTTGTATAAGGAGCCTGCAAGGTCATTCCTTCTGCAGGATTAGACGTATCAGTTTGTTGGTTTTTCATATTATTTGGTAAATTCTGATAAATCATTTCAGCTAAATTTAGTTTTACTTCTTCATTTTGTTCAGTAAAGAATCTATCTAATGCATCTTGTGCTGTATTACTGCCTGATATAGCTTGGATTAGTTCAGGGTTAAATTGCTGTGCAGTTTCTAAACTTCCATATGAAGATAATTCATCTTTTAAATCTTCATGACTGTTAAATTGGTTATTATTTGGTTGATTTGTATTGTTAATATAATTTTGTTCTGCAGCTGTTCCTGTTGGATTTGCTTCAGCTCCAAATGGGTCGGTAGGAGAAGCGGGCGCAAAGTTATTTTGTTGCGAATATCTCATGAAATTAAATGCTTGACTATTACTCACTACGCCTTTTTCCAAATTGTTTAAGTTTTCCACTGTGTTTTTCATGTCGTTTTTCCATTCAACCGCTGGATCATTTGGTGTTTCTGCAATAGCTGATTGCATTTCTGCTTTTTCTATTGCTGTTTGCATCGCATTAAGATCAGTTTGCGGTATCCCCTGCCTTAATTCCTCTGGCAACATTAAAAAACGCGCACGAATTTCATCTGGTCGCATGAACATTTACTTTTTTGCCTTATTTGTGCTGTTGATCCAGTTATCTAACATATTATCAACAATACTACTTGAATTTACGCTTTTATAAGATGAAATATATTTATCTTTTTGACTCTCTTCTCTTTCCTTTTGTTTGTTGTTTCTCGCACGTTCTCCATCAGACATGGATGCTAATCGTGGAAAATCTCCTTCATTAGAAAATTGGTCAAATATGCTCATACTATTGCGGTTATTAGAGAATCTAGCTGTATCTTCATGAACAACTTGATCGTCATTAGAAGATATAAAAGAAGTTTTTCTTGTATCTACAGAATCCATTTCTTTCATTCTTTCTTCATATTCTTGATCTTTTGCAGCTTTCTTTTGAGCAGCAATAGTTTCTCTTTCTTCACGTATACGGGTTCGTGAATCTTTTTGAGCTAAAACTTCTTCGATACGATCAGCATTAAAAATAGATGGACTAGATTCTCCTTTTACATATTTATTTGGATTAACATTTTCTCCATCCATCATATGCATAGAAGAAACAGAGCCTAATCTTTGAGATCTATTTTCAGGGTCGAAATTGTTATTAAGTTTATTTGTCTGATTGTCTACAATTTCATCTTGCGTATTTTTAGGAGCAGGCTTTTGAACTGTATTGCCGTCTAAAAATGGTATGGAATCTAGGAGACTTTGAGAATATACGTTTTTAGAACTTCTCTGTGAAACACGCAAGTTTTGCTGTTCTTTAGGAGCGTTATATTTATCATGAGTTGCTTGAGCTTCTTTTTCGACTTTTTCCCAATCAATATTTAAGAAGTTCAATTGATCTTCTTTACGAGTTTTTTGTACCATTTTTGCTCCCGAATACCAATTGCATTAAATTATATTGTTTTTCTTGACTTTCTTTAATTAATTCCGTAATGGTCTTAGCATTCTTCATATTAGGTTTACCTTTACCGCCGCCAGCAGGCTTACCATATACTTTGTCAAGAATATCACCTGGACCCGCATCCTCCATCGACTGTTGAGCAGCAGCATCTGAACTAATGAAATTCAAAGTTAATTGTTCATTAGCTCTTTTATAATCTTGGAAAGATAAGGCATGCTTTTGTTCAACTATTTGAACTAATTCCTTGAGTTTTTCCCTTGGAATTTGTGTGTTTTTACCATAAACTTCGTCTGGTAATACCAGAGTAACCTGTGTCCCGCTATTAGCAGAACCAGTCTCTGAAACAAATTTTGATCTAAATTCTTGTAAACGACGTGGTGGATAACCTAAACCAACAAGAAATTCGAATACAGTATGACGGATATCTCCTTCATTTGTATTTTGTTGAACAGGTGGCTGTTCTTCATTGTTTTGTTGTTCTTCTAACTGATCAACTTGATTCTCTAATTGATCTATATTAGGTTGCTCATTGCCTGGATCCTCAGCTGAAGGCACTTGTTCTGGATCAATACCTGTAGTGTCCAACTCACCTGCCATTTCAGATGTGGGACTTGGCATTGTTTGAGCAACCATTAATCGTCGTTTACCGCTTGGTACTAACATAAATTCCTTTGCTTTTCTTTATTGTTGTAACACGTCTGTTATGAATAACAAATGTGTATAAAAATTAAAGCTGCGGTAATTAACAATTATTTGTCGCCAAGCATCTTAGCAACATATTCTGCTGGGTACATACTGCCCCAGTATTTTTTCAACCAAGCTTTAGACTTATTGTCAAGGTTAGCTAAACGAATAAACTTGTTAGAAGAAGCTTTCTTATCAGCCTTTTCTTCTGTTTCTTCCTTCTTACCAAAAGGAGGAGCTTTCTTATCGCCAAAATTGTCAATTCCAGCTGCTTCCTTGGTTTCTTCAGTCTTGACCTCTTCCTTCTTGCAACGTCCACATCCCTTAGCAGCTTCTTTAACTTCACCAGCAGCGTCAGCTTTCTTTTGATCGCCATCACCGCTACGATGCTTACCTGCATCTGGATCGTTAGTTAATTTTGGAAAATCTGCTTTAGCTTGCCCGCTGTCTTTTGCAGGACCATTATTCTCGTTGTCTTTATCTTGACAACCAGAAGCTTCAACAGTCTTTGCTGGCTCGCTGGATGCTGAAGTTGCACTGTCTGAACCCTTAGCGTCTGTCTTGCCCTTTACCTTCGGTGTGGATTCACCTTCTTGATGAAGAGGCTCAACATCTAGTTGACCAGATGATTCAGCTTCATCTTTTTCATTTGCAGTTTTAACTGCAGGTGCTACTGGGGCTTGAACAGAAGCAACCTTGCTCATACCTTGCTTTGGCTGTACTTCTTGAAGCTTTTTATTAATGAAATCCTGGAAAGACACAGCTTTACCAGTATTGATTTGAGTCATAAATTCCATATTGCTATATTCTCCTAAATACAAAAATGGTATTCCGTTTTAATTCTTTATAAAAAAGTGTTAAAAACCCTTCTTTATTTTACGAATGAGTTTGTTTATATCTTTATTTGTTATCGCTACTTTGCGTAAATCATCTTCACTTGAAGCAGCTACTGCCGCCGGAGCAGTAGGAGCTTTAGGTGCGAAATGCTGCAACATTTGTTTTATGCTACCTTTAACAGCCTTATGGTAATCACCATGAGTTGGTCTACTGATCCATTGTTTAACTGCTTCAATAGATTCAGGATTTGGAGTTTTTCCGTTACTTACGTCGCTAAGAAAAGATGTAATTCCCTGTTCTAAGCCGCCTGTTATGCTTTTTACAAGAGCTGGATTCATTTGAAATGCAGGAAGCCATTTTTTTGCATCTTCAAGTAACTTAGGAGAAACTTGTTTAGTTACGTTTTCTATTTCAGGACCAGTAACCGGATTTGATGGGGCTTCAGGTGCTACTGTTGGTGACGGTTTTGCTTCTGTTGGAGCTGTAACACCCTGTTGTTTTTTCTTTGCTAATTCTTTTAAAGTATTTTTAGAATTAGCAATGAACTCCTGTTGAGTTTTTGGAGCTGATGGTTGAGCAATCATTGGTGGAGGTACAGCTTCTACCACAGGTTCAGTTACTGTCGAAGGAGGATTTACTTTTTCTGGTGCTGCTGTTGAAGCAGGGGAAATAGTGGATGTCGGTGGAGCTTGTAATTTTGGTTTTACAGGAGTCTCTTTTTTAACTGGAATCTCTTGTGTAGGCTCAATTTTTTTATTTACTGGAGGTTCCACTGCTTTTACTGTTGGATCGCTCGTATTTAATGGGGCTATATCGTACAGATCCTTATTAGCAGGTGGAGTGGTTTTATTATTTTGAACTATGGGTTCAGGCGCAGCAATATCATAAGGATCTTTTTTAGATGGAACTTTTGCAACAGGAGGATTAGCCGAAGGCGTTGTTTGTGAAGGAACCACATCATAAGGTTGAGCCTTGCCTGCATTTGCTGCTGGATTTACTTGTAATGAGGCAACAAAAGTAACTCCAAATTGCTTTAAATTATTTTTAGCTTGAGATGAATTTGTATTATAAAGCTTTAATAACCATTCCCCAACTTCTTGAGCATTCAAGGCTTGGGCGAATAATTTTCTGTGCCAAGATGAAAATGCTGCAGTACTAAGAGCATTAACTGTAAATGGTGCATTTTGAGCTTTTAAGAATGCATTTACTGCAGTCAAGTTTGCAGGTTGTTTTAAGAAATCACTTATTCTTTGAGTAAATGATTTTGTTGTATCGTTAGATACGGGCGAAGTATTTTGAGCAACTGGAGCAGGTTGCGGAGATGCTGCAGGAGATGCTTGTTGTATTTGCGGATTAACAACGTTTTGTCTTGTTTCCTGTGTAGGCGCAAGATTGTTAGTTTGCCCTGCAGCATTAGCTATAACATTTGCCAAATTATCAAGTTGTTTACGTCTAGATTGCATATCTTGCAAAGGAGTATTTGCAAAGTTATTAAATGCAACCATGATTTGTTGATAGATTTGACCAGCGCTTGGGCTATTCCTGGACATTTGCCCTAAAACGTTCAATTCAGCAGAAATATTTTGTTGCAATTGAGCCATTTGCTGATTGATCTGTTGTTGTTGGTTTAAAGGCAACTGGGACATATCGTTAGGAAAACGAGTTCTCAAATTTTGCACTGCTAACAACGCTCTTTGTAAGCGTTGTTTCATCATTTCATTATTCGCATTACCTGTCCATGAGTTAAACTGTTCTTTTCCCCATTGAAGCCAATTTTTCGGGTTCCAAAGGTTAGCATTAAACTGTGAGATCTTTAATAATTCATTAGCTAGATCTGCTGTCTGAAGAGCTAAATCTTTTTTATTGTTATTATGTAACGTCTCAGCTAATTTTGCCATCTTCTGAGATGCTGTAATAACATCTTCAGTAAGATTTGCCTTTATTTCATCTATGCTTTCAAATACGGCAACAGGCAAAGATGTTCCCAATGATACTTTTTTCTGTATCATTCCATTAAAAATATTATCCTCTTTGGTCCAGACATGTTTGTTATTTGCTGTTTTGACAAAACTTACAGCCTGGTCTGCATATTTATCCCAATCACTCTCATCTTTTCCAAAAGATGCTAAATATTCTTTGTGACACTCGAACCAGATTTCTTGAGCCGATTTATTTGTTGCTGTTCTTTTTTGGCGGTAACAGTTACTCCAGCATCGCTGATTGCGAATTGCATATCCTGTAGAACCTACATATTGTGCTTGAACAATACGAATTGTTTGTTTATTTACATCATCAACTATATCTGCTGCTTTAAATAGTTTAGCTGCATCAAGATTATTAGCTAAAGAAGTAAGTTTTTTGTTAATATCAATCATGCTCTTAACCTTAAATTACGATATTATATTCGTTTAAACTACGAAAAACTTTATCAGAAACCTTTAAGTCTTTACTGTAAATTTGGGTGTAAATTCTCTTCCTACAAAGGAATTGAACAATATATTGTCTATTATGAAAGCTCTAATATCCCCAACTGTTTCATCAAAAGTTACAACTATAGTATTTCCAGTACTTGCTGCATTGAATGTGCCGTGAGGTTCCACCTCTCTCTTTATGTCTCTTCCTCCCTTGGTTTTATACCAAATTTCAACCACTTCATGTTCCTGTTCAGCCCATTGCATAGCTTCATGAGGGGATGAGAAATTAGGATATTCTTTTTCTGGAACTTCAAATTCTGTAGGTTCTTCTAATTCTGGGCTTTCTTGTGTAATTTCAGGCTCTGCTTCTGGTTGCTGCATTTCATCAGGTATTTGTTCATTATCTGTATCATCATAAGAATCTTCTAATATACCAGCTAAGTTAGAGACATCTATAGTGGGTAAGTTTGTTGTGTTTTGCTTATTATTCTGTGTTTGTACTGGAATAGCTGAAGGGGTTTGTAGGAATTGAGGTTGTACATCCTGCATTATTTGAGCTATTTTAATATGATACATTTCTGAATCTTTTATAAAATTAATTAGAGCTCCGTCTGCTTCTTGTTTTACCAATTCAATTTTATCACCAACATTAATATTGTTTTTATCAAAAAAACCCATATTTGCTTCAATGGCGATAGAACAAGATGTAGAACTTGCTACCGTAATATCTGACATTGGTTTAATATGTGATATCTGGGTTATGGAGTTATTGTCATCTATAAAAGCTATATCTAAAGGAATAAAGGTATTAACACCCCAGAATCGGAGTTTTTGGGGTTTATCAAAAACAAAAAGCATACCCTCATCATCAGGCATGTCTTTTCTAAACATTAAACCTTGAGCTTTTTTATATGGTGTATCAGCTATTTCTACAAAAAGCATAATATTATATGATAGAATACCTAAACTTATTCCTTTCCAGATCTTCTATGAATTCATCTAATTCAATATCTGGAACTTCAAAAATCATATATTGGTTTTTCTGTTCTACAATTATTTCAGAATTGGAATCATTATAGTATGTAAAATTACGAAACCAATTATGCAATTTCTTTACGTCCTTTTCATTTATTTTGACTTCAGAGCTCGCAGTAATAATTTCTTTAGGGAGTAAGCGATAACCTGGAATAGGCAAAGAAGGATCGTATGTATAAGCCATTTTTATTTCTGTTCCAACAGCTTTGTACATTTTCTTATGTACTGCATCATACCAATATAGTGTTCTATTTTTTTGAAAGCTATTTTCAGATTTGTTTGGCAGTTCAACTTTTATTATCGGCATCTTCAAATCTCTTCCACCAATTATCAGAAGCAGTTTTAGTCAAGTTATGACCTCGTAATGTTGAAGCTTTCTTTGTGTTAGACAAAGCCTCTGAATAACCTATAAGTTTATCGTCTTTTTTATCAAATATTGAAGAATCATCTCCCAAAACCATGACCCGTATAACTTTAGCACCTTTATCTGTTATCTCTATATTATCACCGTTCGTTTTTATAAGTCCTGAATCGCTCATGGATTCTACTTGGGATGCAGAAACGGTATATGGTCTTTGGTAAACACGATCACTTATTTTATTTTTCTCATCTTTCCAAATAGCAAATAGATTTTTTGCAGCAACTGGATCTATTGCATTTTCTTCTTTTGATTTGATTTGAACTTGTAATCCTGGCATTATCTGAATTAAATAATCAAATAACGTTGGAGAGAATTGAGATTTTTTCTGTAACATAATATATAATATATTCTTACAATATTTGCTTTTAACCTTTATAAGTCTTTAATTCCAGAACAACACAGACCTACCTGGATATGGACTATCATTTTCTCTATTATACCAACTGAACGGTTCGTTTCTTATCTCTCTCCAATAATGACCTTCTCCAACACGTCCATCATTATTGTAGTTTTCTAATCCCTTTCTATATCTTCTTTGCTTACGAATATCGCTGTCACGTTGTCGAAAATCATTTTCATCTTCCCACCAAGACCAAACTCTTTCTTCCATTGGCAAATCCAAATTAGCCCAAGGACCACTTATGCCTTCTGCAGTTTTGTAATTATTAACGTGATTTTTTCCTTTTGCTGTAAATTTTAATAGAGATCTTATATATAGTAATCTTTGAACTACACGTTGAACCCAATCAATAGATATTTTAGTATCAATAATCTCATTCATTTGAGAAGGCATGAATTCTGTAATATCTTTTTCTAAAGAAGCTTGTAAAACTTTTTTATATCTAGTTATCTCCTGATCTTCAAAACAATCTAAGAGTTTTGCAAGTTCTTTTAGACTAAATATAAACAATTTTGTTATTTTAGCATCTGGTGATGATGCTATTGGTTCTGGTCTCAATAATGTTTTGATAACATCAGTCCACAGATTATGTAAAAGATGACTATTCTCTTTGATAAAAGCCTCAATATGAGTAATCGCTTCAAGAATAGGTTTAGTTACTTTTTGTTCTTGTAAAGAGAATTCTACGTGTCCATTATTGACTAACTTAAAGCCAAAATGTAACAATTCTTTTTGAATTATAGTCCAGTTATCACTCATTTATTTCTTTCCACGGCGACAGTTATATGAAACTCATGCCCTTTGAGCTTCTTAGATAAGCCGTACTTCTCTCTTATTTCTTCTAATTCAGGTGATTCTACTTCTACAAACCATACACGTTTTATACCTTTCCAAGATTCAGGGTCTACAGAATAGAATTTTCCTAATTTAAAATGTACCTCTGTTCCACTATCTTGAAAAGGTTTTTCTTTGGTTAATTCTTTTGCGTTAATTACAGAAATATGAGCGCCAACATTGTTATAATCATCTTCAAGATAAGGCGGTTTTTCCTTTGTTTCTGAGTCTATTAACGAAAACAGACCATGAATGACATCGTTTGAAATATCAACATAAACGAAGCCATCGTAGGTCTGTTTTACTGTACCTATCAAAGGTACTTGTAATTTTCTTGCAATTTTAATAAATCCGCTTTTGGTATTAGCAGATAAATTACTTACATATTCTTTTGGAAATATTTCTTTCCAATATTTCTTAAAATTCTTTTTGTTCTTTTTGAGTTTATCTTTATATTTTTCAGTTTTAATAATTTTCATTACTCTATCTCTGCGTTATGCGCTGCTATAGTGCGACTAACGCGAGAAGACTGTTTACCATTCTTTTTGGATGCTGAAGCACCAGTTATTGATGCTAAGTCACTTAAATCCACATCCTTCATTGACATCACATCTAATGAACTAATAGTAGTGTTTTTGCGTTTACGTCCAACAGGCTTCACCGCTTTAGCTTTATTAACTTTAGACTTCTTATTTTCTTTTCTTACTACTAGTTCAGCTTCCTCTACCCCTTTGTCTGTGAAATCCAATTCCCCTGACATTACACCATCATTATTTAAAGTTCTTTTTGGTCTTGTATTAACAACCTTAGCAACTCGATTTGTTGACTCTTCTTTATTTAGCAATGATTTAGAGTAAGGATCCCATGCTTGCATTTTATTCTTTTTATCTCTTCTTTGATCTATATCAATATCATCTAAATCGATTCCTTCATCATCATCCGTGTCTTGATCTAATTCTTCATTATCGATAGATACTGTCAACTCTTCATTCTCAGAATTTTCTGTCTCTTCAGATTCATCTTCGTCAGTTAAATCGATTTTTGTCAGTTTTTTGGCTATCTCTTGTGCGCTTTTTCTTTTTGAAGGTTTGATATTGTCTAAATCAATAATAGGATCTGCTTGTTTCTTTTTTACAATTTGAGATTTTTTACTTGTGCCTAATTTGATTTTCTTTTTTAAAGTTCCTGCGGATTTTGTTTCCGTAGTATCATCTGAATCATCTTTTTGTGGATCTTTTACTAATAAAATACCTTGTATGATTGCACTACGAACGTTATTTGATTGCAGTTCTATCCTAGAAACATAAGTTGATTCATTCTTTAATAAACTTATATTATCTAAACCAATAGGTTTTCCTGATACATTTGTAATTTTTATGTTTTTTGCGTTAGGAGAATCTTGGTGACCTTGTGCATCTAATACAACAATTAAACCTTTTCTTAAACACGCTTGAATGTCACCATTGTAAAATGCTTCATCTGAAATGGAAAGTTTTGCTCCAGCTTTTACCGCATATCCTATTGTTGGTATTACAATCTCTTTCTTCTTTACTGCGTCCGTAACTTGAATTATCATCTAAACTCCTTCGTGCGTTATATCCCTTGGATTTTTTGTACTGTTTTTCCAAAGATACTATCGTCCAAACGCACGCGCAAACTTTGGTCTGTTCGTTTCTTTTTGAGTTTAGAATCCAAAGAACCAGTTTCCTTACCTGACATGTCTCTGTTTAATTCCTGTGCAGCACTTAATGGGTCTTGCGGGTCCGCAAACCAACCTTGCATTGGTGTGCCTTCTGTTGAAGGATGATCTAAATTAGTGTCTTCCGATGGTAAATCGTTTTTATATTGCTCGTCATAATCATTTTCGTGTTCTGAAAAATCTCTAGGGGATAAAGAACCACGAAAACGTGTACCAAAACCGCCACTCTGACTTTCATCAGCTGGCGCAGTTAATTTATAGCCTTGACCATCATTAGGACGTACTGCTTTTTGTTTTTGTCTGATATAAGGATCTGGCCTATCTAAATCCCATGCTGTAGGAGTACCAGTTCTGGTGGATACTTTAAAAACATGGTGACGACAAGTGCAACAACCTTTTATAGCTAATGCGTAATCAGATTGGCACCCGCATTTTGTGCAAGTGAAGATAGCGGATTTTTCAAATTTACTAAAATTGAATGAATCCATGTTTGCATTAGAACTCTACATCTTGATCGTCTACACCTAAGTCAATAGGATTTTCGTATCCTTCATTTGGATCTAGAGAATTTTGTGTTTCCAAATCAGGAACATAATCAAACCCATCTAAACTAGGATCTCTTTCCGCAAAAGTGTGAGCATCTTGTTCATTTGGGAAAGTTGCAACAAATTGACTTTGTGTTTCGCCAGGTTCTATTTTAAATAAATTAAAACCTTGTTCATTAGGAACTATAGAATATTTTCCTGGGGAAACATCAAAATCATCGGGATTTGCCATACCATCCTCTAATTGACCACCTTCATTCATATAATCATTAACTTCATTAGCATTAAAATCTGCCAAGTCATCCATGCCGCTTCCGTCACCGGGCCAACCAGTTTCGGCAAAATCATCATCCCATTGTGCAGACTTTATCCAACCTTCAGCTGCTGCTATTAATCGAGCTTTACCACTATTAATATCATTAACTTGTTGTTCTTCTTTTGCAGTTAATTTTCTATTTTCAAGAGACGCTTTAGCAAAAATCTGGAACATCATGGAATCTGCTTTTTTCAATGACGTAAGCATTAAATCATCAAATTTGTCTGTGGAACTGGCAATATCTTTAGTTAGACCATCAAAACGGTCTGGATGATTTGGTAATTGACTCTTTTGAGTGTTTGCTGGAATATATGTCATTTCTCCTATCATCTGAGAACCAACATATTTATCCCAAAATTCTGTGTCCCTGTCTTTTGTTCTTGCTGCAACAAAAGCTTTGGTCTTTTCCTTATCGTAAGACTCACTTAACAAAGCCATAGGGGTGATGCTCTTATTTGATAAATTTTCATTTCTCTTATCATTATATAACTTAGGATTATCCATTTGCTTTTCAGTTGTTGCCGATTGTGAACCTGAACGAGCTTTAGATAATCTCTCATTAAAAGGTACGGACGCATCTTCTTCTTTATGGGAATTCGCAGCAAGCTGACGCTCTGTGTAACCTTCAAACGGTTCTTTTTGATTGAAATCTTCTCTATGCTCAGAAAGCTGCTTTGAATATGGTAGTGTTGGATCAGACTTTTTAGCCATTATGTTTCCTTAATAATATATTTATCCTAAACTATTGACAATTTCTTAAATTATTACAACCTTCCTTGTCTGGTTCCTCCATATTTCAGACTTTGTAACTTCGCTAATTGCTGTCTGTTATAAGGTTGTCCACTTGCAGAACGATACGGAGTTTGACCAGAACCAGGCAATAAATGCAAAACAGTAGATTTGCTCTTTGGTAATCTTGTTATATTTGCATCTATTGCCAAATAACATGCCCCCGCTAATGCATCTACTATATCATCTGTTTTACAACCATCTCCGTCTTTTCGAGCGTAAACTTTAAACCCTTGTCCGTCATATTTACGTTGTAAATTTAGCATCTCTAATCTCAATAGATCATGTAGAGGAATTTTTATTTTTCCGCTTTTAATAAGTTCTTCTAATTCTCCATAAATATCCATTTTATATCGTCTTAAATATTTTCTATGTTCAGCGGGGAGTCCTGCTTTTCGAAGTTTTTGTATACTAGCTACGCTATTCCATGAGTCATAAGCTATAAGCCCTAAATGAAAATATTTCTTTAAATTACATACATATTCGTCTACTTCGGAAACCTGAATAGTTTTCTCGTGTGTAGGACTCCAATATGCTATGTGATCTACTATTATAACAAAATCTGCTTTTTGAGTTTTAGGGTCTATGAAAACTTCTTTGTGAACAACTACCAAAGCATAATTGTGAGAATTTGTGGCAGGGTCCAATTGAGCAAAATGCACTCTTCCCGGTAATCCTATACTCTTATTTTTAAGATTATTTTTAAAGCAAGCGTTCACCTGTTCTTCCAAAAACATGCTTTCGCCAGCCATGCCACTAAATTCTGCGCCGAATTCACACATAAATTCAGTGGCACTCATTTTTCTAAATTCTCTTCTTAATGCATCTTGTTTTTGACGTGGATTAACATGCCATGTCGGTAAACGACATCCAAGGGTTCTGTTGTCGTCCCAATGGTTTTTCCAAAGATCCCAAAGTTTCCCCTCTTTACCTCTTGGAGAAGATATTGATATTACTTTACCATCGTATACATAATTTAATTTTTGCTCGCCAGTTTCTGGGTCAATTACTGGTTTACCCTTTTCATCAAAAACCAATTCTTCATGAACATAGCTTGCTGTTGCAGGTTGTAATAAAGAATATATTTTATCACCAGAACCAGCACCCATAGTTCCGACTTTATAAGATGCCACTTCGTCTAGAATTAAAACAATACAAGATTTACCAACTAGTGTATCGGGATTCGAGTGACCTACTTCGATTTTGATACTTCCCATATCTGCTGGTTGACCACGAGCTACCAACTCTTTATTATTTTCTATATCTTTTTTAGTAAGCAGATAAATACAATCGGATTGAATACCGCCTGGTAATATCTTGTCTTCAAAATATTTACTAAAACGCAATTTTTCTCTAATTTCCGAGAATGCGATACCAGCTTGTGGATTGGATGCGGCTATAGTTAAGATAGTTATATCAGCACCTGGAGCTAATCCATAATAAGCATATGGATCACCGCCGGGTATCTCTAACAGTTTCATTGCTTCATAAAGTGCAATTAAAGAAACGAGATAATCTTTTCCTGATCGTCTTCCCCAAACTAAAATTAAATCTCTAAATAAATCCCCGCTTTTATATTTACCAAGTACATCACCATATTCGCAATTGTCTTCTTTCGTTTCTCTGTATAAACCTAATTTTTTGCATATTTCTATTTCTTCATCTGTTAATGTTAAATGTTCGTTTCCTCTTGAGCCTCTATAAAATGCTTTAAGAATAAGTTTTTGCACTGGAAAAGGTGGAAAGCCTCTGCTTTGACCATGTTTTTTATTTTTATTACCCAGTCCTAAATATTGATCGTCTTCTATAAATGTTATTATGTCTGGAATATTTGATATTTCGGCAGTGGGTGTTTTTCCCACCAAATCAACCTGCATCTTGTCTATATATTCTTCAAATGATGAAAGTGGATTTTTATTAGCGGTTTTTTTATCAGTTTTAGCTTTTGCCATACGTATTTATTAATCCTCTACGTTATCTACAGAAATCGGATAACCACAAGCTTCTGATAGTGCAGCAAAATCTTCTGAAACACGAATATTTGAAGCCTCTAAAAAAGTATCTACTGTTCCGTAACGATGCTCAATATGCTTCTGTAGATTTTGAACCATTTTGGACATTTGTTCATTTATCAGCACATGATCTTGCACTATTACTTGATAAGTGTCTTCTATTACACCCATCAGAAGAATCTTGGCAGAATCTGAATCGGAGAGATTATTTGTATCAAGATGAATTATCATTTCTTGAATAGAATTTAGTATATTTCTTCCCTGGGATTGAGCATTACCCAGATTGTTAGAAATGAATTTGTAATCGTTTGAACTTATCATGTACAAATTATGTCGGATGATTCTCTAAAATCATATATCGTGTTTTGATCTCTTTGCCTGATTCTAAAATAGTATATATCAGATCGTTGTAAATATTCTGATGATTTCGCTATGTATTTTATTCTTCTTCCAACAAAATTAGATCCAATTCCTTGAATGTCAAAAGGAACAAAATTATCTTTTTCTTTCTCATACATCCAATTAGAGATGTCTTCTATACTTTTCTTTTCTAATATGATATTGGAAAAATTCTCTGTATCAGCGATGTACAATTCAAAATGATAAAAAGCAAAATCTGTTGATTCATCTTTTAAAATAAATTCAAATTCCCAATACCCTTCGGGCAATAAGTTAGCTTCGATTAGTTTATTATCATCTCTTTGAGCATCAAAAACTAGCTCGCTCATTTTTATTTCATTAGCTAATAAATATTGCGATACTGATTGATTAACTTGAGTCGGATTATTAGATATTCTCTCTTCTATATGATTTAATAAAGTATTAACTACGTCATCAAACTGCCCTTGTCTTCGGCTATCATCATTATGATCTACTATATTTTGTGATAATCTTAATAAATCTACTTCTTCTGAAACATCTGTACTTAAAACTACTTTGTCTCTTACCTCTTCTAACAAATCTGTCTTGCGTAAAGAATAAGCCATAGCCTTAGATACATCTACAAACATTTTTCTCCAACTCTCTTCTTCAGTTAAAATATCTTCTTCTTCAATTTGTAACTCTGCAGGAAAAGAAACTTTCATTAACGGATCACCAATAAGTGTTAAAGTCCAATTCCAATAGGGTAAAGAAAAAGTATATGCTTCGCCTAAAGTTCCTCCCCTTAAAAGAGTTGTAAAGAAAGGAGATGGTTGTAATAAACCATCGTACCCTGGTGAAGACATAGAACCTGCAGTCGCTGCGTAACCATTACGAATATATAATCCACACCATCGTCTATCACTTACTGAACGCAATGTGTAAGCACCATCATTATCTCCGTTATAAGCAAAAAATCTAAAAGCATTTGTTGGTTTAAAAAATGATGATGAACCCCGATCTGTAAACCAAGACCAAATAAATGAATCTTCTTTGACAGAAGGGATAATCGTATCAATATAAGGATCTAAAAATGTTGTAGACCATGTATTTAAATTAAGAAGAGGGAGTATCTTAGATTGAAATTCTAATAAGAAATTTTGGTATTCTAATGATCCCCTGCCTTGCCTGTCTGAATAAGCATCTAAATAAAAAGTCCCATTAACAAACAATTGCTTCTTTATAGTATCTGATAAATTGACTAAATTTAACCCATTATCTAAATTTATTCCATCTATTCGTGAAACTATAAGAGCAGATACCTTATCATCTTCGTCGAATAACTTGAAATCTTTACGATCAAATAACTTATTTCTCGTTTTCTTATCAAAATTATGATGTATTCTAGCTATTCTTGATGTTGAAGATATGATATTATCTTCGTGAATAAATCCTGCAGGTATATTAAACCCAAGAACCACACACCATACAGAAAGACCGTAATTCTCTAAGTCTATAATAGCATTGAGGATAGGATTTAGTACTTGGGTATTGAATGCATCTTCATCAGATAATATCTCTGTGGAGCTACATGAAATGGGTATTTTTTGCCCTGTAGGGACATTAACAGAAACATTTGTGGAATCATCAAGATCATGAAGGGCTACGTAAGCATCAGCAATAGCTTCGCTTGCATTATCTCCAGACCTATAAACTATTATTGTGTTTGCAGGGGAAACTGACATAACTTATTAGCAATCGTAATATTACACATAGTACGATTACTAATAAGTTATGCTATTCCCTTTACTTTCCAGTAGATCCAAACCCGCCTGTTGCTCTTTCCGTTGAACTTAGTTCAGCAACTTCTTCAATATAAGGAGTGATTGTTTTTCTTATAACAAGTTGCGCTATCTTATCACCTTGTTTATAAAAAATAGAATAAGGGTTATTAATAGTTACGAGTTCTGTGCTTTTTCCTGTGTCGATTTTATATGAACGTGGAATATATTTAAATCGGACTAACAATTCTCCACGATATCCATTATCAACTAATCCAATACTATTAGCCAGTATTAAGTCCGTTTTTGTAATACTGCTACGTGGGAATATTTCACTGTGATATCCTGGAGGTAATTCTATTGCCAGTCCAGTTTTATATTCAATGTAGGTTCTTTCATAATTCCAAGTACCATTGTCAATTGCTATTAAATCTAATCCGGCATCACCTGAATGAGCTTGTGATGGAATAATAGCTTGTGGAGTTAATTTTTGTATTTTTAGCGTTAATGGTTGATCGTTTTGCATAGTGGTAATAAAAGGTATTTTAATTAATCCTTATAAAGAAATATGTTATGAATTGGTTTAAACGTAATATAAAATCTCAAATATTTGAAAATCCAATTTATCTCAGTGAGCTTGAAAAAGAATACAACGAGACAAAAGGTATTTATTCACGTTTATCCAGACAATATAAATATACTAAAGATTCTTCACTTTTCTACTATCTCAATGATTTAAAACGCAAATTAAATCAATTGCAATTAAGTTTAACCATGCTTAATAAACCAACAGAAAAACAATTAGATTAAGAGCATTTCGTCCATTGACAAATAGAGCATTTTACGCATCCTTCTTGTCTTACTAAATTTCCACCACATTCAGCACAAGATTCTCCAGCTACTTTAGATCCGTCTGGAATATACTTCTTTAATGCTCTGCTCATTGCCTTAGCAAAGCCTTGCATATCACCACGTACTTTTTCAAGTTGGTGAGTTACAAAATTTATATCTGTCCCATGACGCAGCGCAGTGGATGCTAATCGGGTAACAGCTTCTTCTTCGTCTGAGATATATTCTGCGATGTTTTTTACTTCACTGCCATCATCTAATTTAGCTAAATAATGACCACGAGATTGTTTTGTAATTTCACCTGTTTTTACTCCACGCTCTATAAATCCATTTGCTCCAGCAAAAACCTCATAAGGTTCCCCTTTGTATTTGCCTACCATTACGAAATAATCTGTTCCTTTAACCTTTATATGATGGACATCACAAGGTAAACTTGATGGACGACGTACAGGTTGAGTTTTTGCTATAACATCTTTCTTTTCTTGTTCACGTACTAACACTCCAGACCTGCAACCGTCTCTGTAAACAGTGATACCTTTACATCCTGCTTTCCAAGCAGTTTCATAAATTTCTTTAACTTTCTCAACTGTAACGTCATTTGGAAGATTTACAGTGCTGGAAATAGAATGGTCCACATGTTTTTGGGCTGCTGCCTGTAAACGAACACGCAATGTCCAGTCAAGATCGTTAGCACAATTTTCAAACCAAGGAGATTTTTTATAATCTGTTTCTCCTGTAACTTGCATCCAATCTTTTAATGCACTACATCTAACTTCAAAGTGCATCCAATGATCTCCATTACCATCAACGGAATCAGACCTGAAATTCTGATCTCCTGGGTTGCCTTTCTTCTTTCGTGTATATGGCGTAATGTCAAACTCTGGTTCTATACCGGAAGAAGTGCCATAAAACGAGAGTAATTTAGCTAAATTGGACATTGTACCAACAGGAGCAGTAGTTAATAATGCTATATTTCTGCGACCATATTTCTTCATTTCAGACCAAAGTTCATGTCCGTTAATAATCGTTATTGTTTGTCCCTTTTCATCTTCTAAAGAAGTATGTTTACCATATACATCATTGAGTACCAAGGCTTCATTTTTAATACGTAATAAATATGGGTTATCTTTTTCCAATTCATGATCCCATACTGGGAAAGCACCTAATTCTTTTGCCATATCAATAGAAGATTGATAACAAGCGAATTTAAGGGTTTGATAAATTCTGTCAGTCATGTTTATACCATCTTTTGTTCCATAACCGACATTGCATGCTGCGATAGTATCTCCCAGGGCTGTTATTCCTGTACCTGTTCTTCTCCCGCTGCGACAAGCTTCAAGAACATTATTCCAAAGATTCAATTCTCGGAATTTAACATCATCTGGTTCAGGATCTGATTTTACTTTTTGAATAATTTTGAGAATACATTCTTCTTCAAGATCAACCAAATCATCCATTAAACGTTGAGCGATTTGGGCTGTCTCATAAAATTCTTTATAATCAAAATAAGCATCTTTTGTGTAGGGATTTTTAACAAAGCCGAATAGATTTAAAACGAGCAACCTACACGAGTCATAAGCGCTGAGAGGAATTTCTCCGCAAGGATTAGTTGATAAGGTTTGGAAGCCAAAATCTTTGTAGCAATCAGCTACGGATTCTTTAATAATATTATCCCAAAATAGTACGCCAGGTTCTGCGGTTTGCCATGCACTATAAATAATCTTATCCCACACTTTGCGAGCGTCTACCATTTTACTAATAGATGGTGGGGAATTTGGATTCTTTTCTATTGGCCAACGTTGTTCATATTTTTCTCCTGTAACAACAGCATTTAAAAACTCATCTGTTAAACGAAGAGATATATTTGCACCTGTAACTTTTGTTCTATCATATTTAACAGTTGCAAAATCTGGTTTCTTGGGATTATAATTAACAGAAGAAATGTCAAAATTTCCAATATCTTTGTCTCTAATTTGAGTTACAAATACTTCACCGTCAGTTTCAGGATCCCATAAAATAACAGATTCTGGATGATGAATAGATTGAGTCATCATTTCAGCACCACGGCGTCCATTTTGTCCAACTTCACGAATAGAATTAGAATAACGTGACATAAAAGGAATAGTGCCTGTAGATGTACGGGCAGCATTTCTAGTGGGTGCGTTGGCAGGGCGTAAGTTAGCAATATCTGTACCTACCCCTCCACGACGTTTGCTTATTTGAACCAGCTCTTCATCGGTTTTACAAATACCAGCATAACTATCCAACGGGGAAGGCAATACAAAGCAATTACTTAAACTAACTACTTGGTAAGGATTTCCAATGCCGCTCATAGGAGAGCCTTGTGGGATAATTTTACTAAAATGATCTAAATATGAAAAGATTTGCTTTGCTGTAAGCGGCTTTTTAAATTTCTTCGCTTCAATTCTTGCGAATTCATTTGCAATACGCCAGTGGCTGTCTTCTGGAGTCTTCTCTACAATTTCATCCTTTTCATTTCTTAAAGCATATTTATCTAAAAATATGCGAGCAGCCATTTCATTATCATTAAAATATTTAATGGATGCTTCTAAGGCTTCGTTATAGGTGTAAGTTGTTTTTTCGTTTTTTTTATTATCTTTAGATATGTTCTTATCATTACCATCAACTGTCATTTTTTCTCCGCTATCTTATCTCTAATTTACAAAGTATATCCATCATGTTTGGCAAAGTTCTCTTTTCCTTTCCTTCTAATGAGTGAGGAATTTTTTTGCCAATTGCTGCAAGTCTGCTTTCGTATGATAGTTGCAGCAAAAAATATATCGAGAAAATTTATGATATGAATTTTAACTTCACAATTCAATATGAAGTTATTCAGTTTCTACATGCAGGCGGGCTAAGAAACTATCTCGATTATGAGGGCGATCAAAAGGAATTTCTTTTACCACATCATTCAAATCACGGCGTTCTTCAAAAACATTGTTATTTGAGCAATTAATTATTTTTCTACCACTTGGGCATTTTTTCATCCATGTTAAACCTTTTTTACAATTAACCAATGTATGAGGCTTATGAGAGGGGTTTTTACCATAAAAATTAGTTTTACCATTATAATAACAACAATCCATACCTAATAGTATAATAGGATTACATCCTAATATATAGGCAAGTTGAAATGCTACCGGACCTGTCGCTCCCCTGCCAAATAATATAGATGGAGTTTCTGGTAACTCAAAATTACCAGTTGTTAATTTAAAATGATAAAATCTACCTTTTGGATCTGAAATATCTCTACAAAATTTAACTGCTTTTAGTCTAGATATTTCTGTACGATGATTCCACCATAACTCGGAATCTTGCCACATTAATATTGTGGGATCAATCTTTAGAAATGCTCTATTAATGCCTATTGTAAAATGATTTTTTAGACAACTTAAATCTAGGTTATCTAAAGAAGGTCCATTACCAATAAGAAACGCTGGCACCCCTGTTAAACAGTTGTGCCAGCGTTTGATATCACCACGTTGTCCTACTTTATAACTCCGAATCCTTTTTCTGATCATACATATGTTCTCATTGTACTTGGGTATTCAGAATTCTTAATTCTAAAATCCCAAATAGTATTATACTTCAAACTTATGCATATCAGCATTAAAAGTTTTCTGGATGTCAGTTAAGTATGGCAACCAATCAGAACAAATTGCTTCTCCGCTGTATAAAACAGAATACAATGGAGACCACTTTGGTTCTCTTGGCGTTAAAAGCAAGCGTAAGCCAGCTTCTTCAGGGGTTTTATCCCCCTTGCGTTTGTTAATATTTGGACAACAAGTAACTAAGTTATCCCAACTATCTTTTCCACCTCTTGATGTTGGAATAACGTGATCTTTAGTTGCCTCAGACAACGAAAGCATACGTCCCGTATATTGGCATCGCTTTCCATCTCTCAACCAGATATTTTTCATATTCTGTTTGACAGAATATGCTGGAATCTTGTTGTAATTAGATAAGACTGCCATTGTTGGAACGCGAACTTTCAAATGCTTTGTTGCAATACAAGGCATATTCTCATAAACTGGTAGTTCTAACCAACCTTCCCAATCATATAAGATAGATGTTTCGGCATCTAAAATAGAGCATAAGCCTTTAGAAAGCGCAGTTAAAGTCTTGCGTACATTGCTGACGCGAATTGGACGCCAAGACTTGTTTAAAACTAAAACTGAGTTAGATAAAGCACTTTTCATATCATCCCTTACTCTGAAGAATTGTCTCTTTAATTCTGAACTTTAAGTTCTGAAAATTAGATCTTCAGGTTCTAATTCAATTGCCATTACTTTAGCAATTTTTATTGTTTTTACCATTCTAGCCGCAGAAAGTTTATTAGATGGTTTGTATGCATCTAATAATAGCTTTGCGCGTTCTAAACATGGTGTTTGATAATACCTCACCTTTAACAAAGACAATGGTTGATATTTCATAAATCATTTGTTTAAAAATTTATTTACTTCATTTATGAAACTTTTATTTTTATCTACTATCTTTATTGTGAATTTATCCGAATAGTTAAATCCTATTTGTACCATTAATGATGCTACTATGCTTCTATCCACGTTGCCAACTCCGGTTCCTAATCCTGTTATAGCCACATTTTTTAATCCATCTTTGGCAACTGCATCAAAAACTTTGTACAATACTTTATTTACTGTATGTATATCGCTTTCACCTCGTGGTAATTCTGTTGTAATTGCATGATATACCCATTTTACACCACGTCTAGCCAATTTATATGGTCTAGTTTTAAAGCAATCACCTGCCTTAAATGGTGTTTTTTGTTGGTCCACTACTTCTATTGCTTCATATTCTATATCGTCCCCAGCTACTTTTTTCACTTCTGCTGCAGCACCGTAAATCATTAAGCCAGAACCATTTGCTGGTATAATGATACCCTCAGTTAAGGGGCGTACAATAGTTCTAACTTCAGCCAACAAAGCCATATATTTTCTATTGTTGCGGATAGTAATGTATATAAGTGATTCTCTGGAGAAGACTGGTTATATCTCAAATACATCGATATAATCAGATAATTCCGCTTCAAAGTTCTTAGGATGTTTTTTTATTTCTCGTTTTATTTTCTTCCTAATTTTTTTATATTTTTGACTTACTCGGGATTCGGATAATCCTATTTTATCAGCTATTTTATCCATTGTTAAATGTTTATAATAATAAAAATAAACTATCTTTTTCTCTTCATCATCCAAGTTACCCTTACAGCATAATTTCATGAAGAAGTCTTTTTGTTTTATATTTCTATCTACTTCTTCTGAATCATGGTCTATTAAATTATCATTCAAATCCCAGGCATGCATATCTCCGTCTTCATCATGAGAAGATTCGATACTTTCATAGTTGCTGACAATATATTTTCTGTTATTACGATGAAACTCAATTTCATCCATTCCTATCATATTAACAAAATCCGCATCCGAAATGCGATGCCCAACTTCGTTTTGGACTAAATTTTTTCTTTCTTGAAATTCATCAGAAGCTAATCTTATGCTGCGTGGAATATTATCTAATCTTCTAATCCCATCAATCATAGATCCTCTTATTCTTCTGTTTGCATACTGTTCAAATGGTACTCCTTTTTCCATATCATAGTTTTCAATCGCATCATATAAACCATCTAATCCTAGAGATGCTAATTCATCTGCTTGCATTTTCCAGTTTAAACATTCTGCAACTTTTACAGCGATTTTTTGAACAAATGGGAAATAATATTCAATGAGAATATTTTTAACATCTGTTTTTTTGTGAGTAATAAATTTTTTCCAAATTATTTGTAACTCTTCTTTAGACAACTTGTTTTGATTTATCATACTATATTCACCACTAATCATATTAGCACATTAAAGCGCTATAAAATCCACATTCCAAGTATATTTTAAGAAAAAAATTGACGACCAGTCTATCTCCAGACAGTACTAAACTTTAGATACTATCTTAAACAGAAAGGTATTAATTATTATGTCTTTAAGATATAAACCCATTATCAATTCTATATTGGATACCGACCTTTATAAGTTGACAATGGGTATGGCTGTGGGTAAGGAATATCCTCGTGAGATTGTTAATTATCATTTTATCAATCGTGGCAAAACCGTATTTCCTGAAGGCTTTGGTTCCGAACTGATTAATCAAATTCAACATATGGCATCGCTTAGTCTTACAGACAGCGAAGCTTCTTTTCTTACCGAAAAATGCGGAAGTTTCCTTGATCCTTATTATATTAAAACGTTAAAAGGGTTTCGTTTTGATCCTTCTCAAGTTGATGTTATTCAAAAAGATGGAGATCTTCGTATCGAAATAATCGGTCCCTGGATTGAAACAATTTATTGGGAAGTGCCTCTTATGGCGCTTATTAGTGAATTGTATTTTTTGATGGAACGCTACCTTATCAGAACAGAAAATAAGATTGCAACAGACAGGATAGAAATTCTTGATAGGATAGTTAATAAAGGTAAAAAGCTGTCTAATGCGGGCGCTAAATTCGCCGATTTCGGTACAAGAAGGAGACATTCATATAATACGCATGATATAGTAGTTTCTGGTTTATGCCAAAAATACTCTGGCAATTCATGCACAGGAACGTCAAACGTACACTTTGCACAAAAATACAACACGACCCCTATCGGTACTCAGGCTCATGAATGGTTCATGTACCATGCAGCTAAATATGGCTATCGCATGGCGAATCAAATGGCTCTTGGAAGGTGGGTTGATGTATTTGGTGGTCAATTGGGTATTGCATTAACAGATACTTTTACTACCAAAGATTTTTTTCATCATTTTGATCTATTATATGCACAACAGTTTAAGGGAGTAAGGCAGGATTCGGGGGATCCGTTAGTATTTATGGAGAAAATGATCGCTCACTATAATTCACTGGGAATTGACCCATCAACAAAGACCATTGTGTTTAGTGATTCTTTGAATGTGGAAAAATGTTTAAATATTCTTGAGAAAGCTAATAATCGTATTATGGTTAGTTTTGGAATTGGAACTAATTTTACTAATGATGTAGGTTATAAACCCCTGAATATGGTTATTAAATTAATGAATGTTAAATTTCAAAATCGTTGGATTCCTACTGTTAAATTCTCGGATGATGAAGGTAAAGTGCTTGGACCTGAAACTGAAATAGCATATGCTAAGTATGCATTAGGATTATAAAAATGAAAGAACCAAAGTTAGTTATTGTTATGAGATCTGACCTTAATATGAGCAAAGGAAAAATTGCTGCTCAAGCTGGTCATGCGGCGGTAGCTTTTCTTTTAGCTAAAGTTGCAAATAAGAAAAACTTAGAATATACTACAGTTTCTTTTAAAGAAGTAGAACAAAAATGGATGCAAGGTATTCAAAAGAAAGTATGTTTAGATGTTTCTTCAGAACAAGAACTATTATCTATATATGAGCATGCAAAAACAGGAGGATTAGAAGCCCATTTAATTACTGATTTAGGATTGACCGAATTCAATAGTGTAGCAACAATGACTTGCGTAGGTATAGGTCCAGACACTGAAGAAAAAATCAATCTCGTTACAGGAAGCCTCAAACTCTTTAAATAAAGAGAAAATGGATATGATTATTGCACTTGGACAAATTGAAGTGGAATGCGGAAAGCCTCAAGATAATGTCGGGAGAATGCTCCGCATGATTTCTTCATCTGCTGAGAAAAAAGCTCAACTTATTTGTTTTCCTGAGATGTGTGTTGGAGGCTACCTACTAGGAGATTTATATCTTGATGATGATTATTGTTTAGATTTAATGTCTTATAATGCTGAGATTGCAGATGCGGCACAGAAATATAATATTGCTGTAGCATTTGGTAATGTTTATTTAGAAGAAAATATTTACGATAGAATTGGCGGAAATAAAAATATCCCTCATCCAAATAAAGATGGTCGGCGAAGAAGATATAATGCAGCTTATATTTACAATAAAAAAGGAGAACCCGCAACAAGGGCAATTAATACTCTCAATTTGTTGCCTAAAGGCATACAAATTAAATCAAATCTTCCTAACTATAGATTCTTTGATGATGTAAGATATTTCTTTTCAATGCAAGATCATATTAAAGAATTTGGTATTTCAAATATCGGTGCTTATAGCCCATTTGACATTGATGGTATTAACATTGGATTCGCATTGTGTGAAGATTTATGGTGCGAAGATTACAGAGAAGGCGAAGAATCAATCAATCCAACTAAATACTTGGCAGAAAATGGTGCAGAGGTTATAGTTAATCTTTCTGCTAGTCCCTGGACTTACGGTAAAAAAGATGCAAGACATAAAAGAGTAAAAAAAGTTCTAAGCGATTACAGACCTATTAATAAAGCAAGAATGCCCGTCTCTATGTTCTATGTCAATTGTTGCGGTGTGCAGAACAATGGCAAAAACATCATAACATTTGATGGCGGTTCTACAATTTACGATGGAGCAGGGAATCCTGTTGTTGTTTCAAACGAAATGTTTAAGATGGATCTTCTTATAGCCTCTGTATCTTCAAACTTGCAGATAGAAAATTCTAATATAAATTCAGATTTATCGTCTCCAAATGTTTTAGTAAAACGTGATAAAATTGAAGAAAAGTATTTAGCTATTAAAACGGCTATTCAACATTTTGTTAAATGCAATGCTGTAATTGGTGTAAGTGGAGGCATTGACTCCGCAGTAGATGCGGCTCTATTTGCTGACGCTATTGGTCCAGAGAATGTTATCGGTATCAATATGCCTACCAGGTATAACAGCGAAACTACTAAGAATGCGGCTAAAGAATTATGCGATAATCTTAAAATCCCATATTATGTAATCCCTATCGAAGATATGGTGGAAGCAAATAGAAAGGCATTAGACAAATATAGCAAGCTTAAAAAGCAAGATACATTCCTACAGTCTCTTGTTGAAGAGAATATTCAAGCTAAAATCCGTGGCGCAAGTGTTTTATCCAATATTGCGCAGATGGAGAATGGGATTTTTGTAAATAATGGAAATAAAATTGAGGTTGCTATTGGATATGCTACTCTTTACGGAGATTGGGGCGGTGCTATTGCTCCTTTAGGAGATTTAACAAAAACAGAAGTATATGAATTAGGAAAATACCTTAATCAGCATGTCTTTAAGAAAGAGGTTATTCCTGCCGCATCTTTTAATGTTGCTCCAAGTGCTGAATTAAAAGAAAATCAAAAAGATCCCATTATTGTAGAATACCATTCTGCAATGATCGATAAAATGACAAACTATATGATTGCCTCTGCAACTGATTTTATGGAATGGTGGCTAGAGGGTAAGTTAGAAGAAAAATTAGGTATTTCTAATGATGTTCTGCAAAAATACAATCTTACAAATGCTGAAGTATTTTTGAAAGATTTGAAGTTTATATTATCTCGGGAAAGAAATCAGGTTTTCAAACGAGTACAAAGTGTTCCTATTGTTGTTACTTCCAAGACAGCTTACGGATACGATAGAAGAGAAAGTATAATGCCTTCTTATACTTGGACTAAAAAAGCTGAAGAATTAGAAAAGCGTATTAGAGAACGCGGTAGTTATACCTTTTCATAAAGACCATGCGGATCTTCAATCTCATCTTCCATATTATCTGCGGCGTCTCCGCTGAATGTAGGTTCGATTAAATCCTTTAGTTTCTCTCGTACTCGCTTAACCTCATTTTCTGTTGTGGTACTTTGAATATTATAAGCGATACCTGGTTCTGCTTTGTGTCCAAAGATTTTACGTTTTGCTTCTTCCGGCAAATAATCTTTAGTAATTTCTTCTAAATGAACAACTTGTTCTAATGCTTTCTTCTTAATAAAGATTTGCCATACAAGAAGACCAATACATGCCACTAATAGTACAAGACCACCTAGTGCTATTTGTTCTAAATATTTGCTTACAACAATAGAAACTACTAATGTTGATCCAGCTGCTCCAAGAAGAATAGTTCCAGTTTTTAGACCCCCGTGGAACATTAATGCAATACCACCACCAGCCACAATAACACATATTACAATAACCCAACGCAATAGTTTTTGTGTAGCACTGTTCTTTTCAGCAATAGCGTTATCTCTTTCTTTAATCGCACTATCTCGTTCTGAAACAGCCTTATCTATATTTGCTTCGAGTTGAGTTACTTTTTGACCTATCAATCCTATTGTCACCTTAGCATCATTAAGTAGAGCAGTAAGACGACGAATTTCCGCCGTTTCTTTATTTATATTTGTTGATGATGTCCTTACATCCTCAATGTTAGGTTTAATTTGATTTTCCACTTCGTCTGGTACGGATTGCTCTATATTAGTGATAGCAGTTCGTATAGCTTCTGTATATGTATCTATCTTTTCAGAAGATGCATTTATCCCATCATGAGCTATTGCTACATTCTTTTCTGCACTCTTTACATCTTGTAAAGTTTTTAAATCTGGAAAAGGAGTTGAAGATGTTTTGGGGCGACAAGAGGCAAAAGTTATCGCCAACAATAAAGTAAGACTATAAAGTAATGTTCTAGTAAATTTCAAAGGATTCTCCAGGTAACTATATATCCTGGTTATTCCTTTTAATTAATTTACATTCCTTGTTCATCCGTTCCATCAGATTTTTGAATCGGTTTTATATCATCCAATGATCCAAATAACTCATATATTATCCATGTAATAAATATTGAGCCAAAACCTGATAAAGGCCATAGAATAAAATCTGATTTAGTAGATAATAAGATTATCAAATCCGCTAATAACGTAGTCCAAAAACTTAAGCAGACCGTGCAATCCAGTACGGGCTCTGCTGGCGGATACCAATATCTTAAAAAACGACGTAAAGGTGAAGCAATTATATGAACGGGCCATCTATCCCCTTTTTCAACAATAGCAACTGCCATTCCACAACCAGCTATGATAGATATAATAAACCAAGTCAACATTATTTTTTAGCCTTTCTTCCTGTAACCATTTCCCATGCAGAAGGCTTAGGTTTTGGAGGATGATCTTTTGCCCATTTAAGTTTTCCATATTTTCTTATTGCTAAATGTTTTATAGTTATTTCTTCAGAAGGATTAAGATTAAACCATTCCCATTCAGTCAATTCTCTATATAAATCTAAATCTGCGTTTTCCAGTGGTTGACCAGGATTTTCAACAGCAATTTTAAATTTAGTATATACTTCTGTAGCCCATTTAATCGCTTGATCTTGAAGTTCTTTATCCATTTTAGTCGTTTCTCCAGAAGGTTTAACCACTAAATATATCGGAATAATAATCACTATGAACTGGTTTAGAAGGTCATTTAGCACATCCTATAATCCGAAATTAGCTGCTAATTGGAAGGATTATAGAAAAGGATTTTACGGTCCTGCTTTTTTAGGACTGTTAAATGTCTTTTTAAATATGGGGTATAGCCCAGCTGAAGCTCAGCAACTCGCAGAAAAACAATATACAGCACAAAATAGTTCAAATGTTACAACACAACCTTCAATAGCTCAACCGACTTCACAACCCATTATTAGTCCTATTGTAACAGAATATTCAACTACTCAGCCAACTACACAACCTGTAAATCCTACAACTCAGCAAAGTCAAGGATTTAACTACGATGATTTTTACGATCATTTATCTCAAGATAATATCGAAGGTTATAGGACAAAGGTTTACGATGATGGAGTTGGAGTAAAAACTATTGGCGTAGGTCATGCAATGGGGAAAAATCCCAATGATAATTGGGCTACAAGAAGTCGTGAAGTATTTAAAAAGTTATTTCCTGAAGATCCTGATTTATGGGAAAAAGTTTGGAATGGACAAGAATTAACCCCAGAACAAATTGGAAAGCTTACTTTTGAAGATATTGAACAGCATCTTACTACTGCAAAACGAGTAATGCCAAATTTTGATACTTACCCTTATTATCTACAAAAGGCTCTCCTTGATGGAATTTATCGTGGAGATATAGGTCCAAAAACCAAAAATCTAATTAACCAAGGTAAATGGCAAGAAGCCGCTGACGAATATATTAACCGTGAAGATTATCGTAATGCAGAGGAAAATAATATGAGAGGCATAAAAACTCGAATGAATAGTAACAGAGATGCTATGCTTCAATATTATAAAAACTAAAAATGAGCTGTAATTGCGCAAAAGGTAATAAACGAATACAAGAAGAGCAAAGACATAAGGATTTAATTAATGGTACTATTCAATCTGTGTCATTAGAAGTCTTGCAACAACGACGTGAAGCATGTAGAACCTGTCCGTTAGCCACTAAGAACCCAAACCCAAAATACGCCAAATTTGGCGGTTTAACGAATTTAAGTAAATGTAAGCGAACGGACAGGTTATTACTTTCCGCATTAAAAGATCCCGAATATAAATGCCCAGAAAAACTATTTAAGCAATAGTTTTAGGCTTACGTTTACGGCTAGCTCTTGCGGCTTCTATTGAAGCACGAAGTTCTTTACGTAATTCTCTTTTTCTTTCATCTCTGCGTTTTCTGATTCTACGTAATTTTTTAGCTATTTTATGCATGTTATTCATCCTCATCTGAATATCTGGATATAGGTTGATTAGCGTCTAGATATCTTCCAACTTTGTCTATAACAACTTCACTAACACCCACATCTCTTAATGTCTTTTCCCAATTATCATCTCTAATATCTCCACATCCAAACTCAAATCGATTTCCTATTATCAACTGACAAGGATTGGTGAATAATTTTATCCCATCAATATTGGTATAAGGAGAAGCATATAAGACAGAATCGCTACAACAACCACAACTATGATAAATATCAACGTCTGTTGTTATAGATGCTATTTCTTTAGACACTAATCTTACTTTTCCCCATCTATCTTTTCTTTCTTCAATATCTGGAAATTTTTCTAAAAGTTTACTTACTTTTTCTTCATTTAATTTTTGAGCTAATGCTGTCATTTTATTTCTCCTTAATTTTGAATAATTGAAAACTTTTAAGCGCAATACGAGCATCACCCTGCAACGGCGCAGTAGCAATAGCTGTAATTTCATTGTTTCGATCTGGCTCTCGCCAAATCTTAAAGGGTATATCGGCAGCTTTAAGTTTATTTATTGCCGTTTCGAGTTGAGATAGGCTATCAACGGAGCATAAACAGAGATGAGGATGCTCTTGATAATTGTGATATTCTAATGTTGATTCTATTGCCGCATGACAGGCTTGCACGGCAATCTGAGGAATGGATAGATCGTTGCGTGTGATAATATAAACATACTGATTTTGATTGTTAACTCACTTCATTTTAATCTCCTTGTAGTATAAGTTAGTTACTTCTAAAATTTTAATCGACCTTTTGTCATCTTACAATATGATATCCAGCTATTCCCAGGGGCCAAAAAATTACTTCTAAGATAACACATACCCAAAATAAATACATTATTTTAAGTATTTTAAAATCTGTATAAAACAAACGACTGATTTTATTTGCCCACCATATACCTATTCCGAGGTATAATAAAGAAGCAAAAATAATTAACATTGTTAGCATAAATGCGTCACGGTGGGACTTGAACCCACAACCTGAAGATTTGAAATCCTCCGCTCTGCCAATTGAGCTACGTGAGCATATATGTATGCTACTTTAAATTAAAGCACCATACATATTTAAATTTATGTATTATCTTTAATGTCTGTATCTTCTTTAGGATTTTCTGCAAAGAAATCCTGAGTTGTTAAAGACATTAACTCATCTGCTGCTTCTTTATTATCTGTGGAACGAGCTCTAACAGCGGATTTAACTTTACTGACATATGATATACGAGAAGTTCGTAATGTGTCAAATGCATTTTTTGTTCCTTTTTCAGATGGAACATAATTTAATGTGTTATTTACACTAAATCCTAGTTCTTTAGCAGTTTTAAGGGTATTCTCATCGCACCCTATAAATGTGAATGTCCATGCACGACTTGAACGAAATTCTTCCAATATTGTTTTAAGTTTACCGAAGTCTCGCCATTCTTGCGATGAAGAATTTTCGCCTCCATCAGTAAAAATAGTGACTACAACATTGACACTTTGAGAAGTCAATTGATCCCTAATCTCTTCAGAAAGACGTTGTACTGTTTTTCCAATTGCCTCATATAGTGCAGTACTTCCTGATGGACTATATGTATTAGTGGTCAAGTCTTTGATTTGATTAACAGGCTTATCCCATATATCACAAGAAACTGAATCATTAAAAGTAACAAAATATAATTTTTGTTCTATTTCTGAATCGTTTTCTTGTTCTTTACGAAGTGCGATCAGGTTTTCGTTAAACCCGTCGATAGTTGACTGACGAACCGATGTCATAGAACCGCTTTTATCCAAAATCAGTACATGACATATTGTGTGTTTACCTAACACACTCTGAGCTGCATTTGTAGACATAAAGTCTCCTCTCTACTCTATTTATAAGCGGAATTGCCTATAAAACTCTCTCAAAAGCAAAATCTTTAATGGTTACAACATTAAAGGATTTTATTGCTTACTCTCTCTAAGTATTCATTCGTCTTTTCAATATCTTTTACTTTAAAAACCAATATAACTTTATTCCAAAGTACATCTTGTTCTTTCACAAAAACAGAATTGGTAATGTACCTTTTTATTTCTTTTCGATTTAATTCTTTCATGCTTTTACAATAAATGCCTTTTCTTCCATAGTACTCGCTATTTTCTGCCTTACCTTTTAAGAAAACATCGTAAAGATCAGGAAATACCCAACGTCCGCATTGGTCACGATTAAACATTCTTAATTCGTGAGTCAACCATCCATGAGTAGCTTTGGTTGCCTCTAATTCCTTTTGTAAACGATCTCTGTGTTCTGCTCTCCAAGGTATATAAACAGGCTCAGGGATTTCAGCAAATGTTAATAAATGCCATTTTCCTTTGTAAGAGTGGCATTGATGCCATTTATCCACTTCTATACGATAATATGGTGTTTTATCAACACGATATCGATCATTTTTAGGAACTAATTCTAATAATCCAGTTCCTGGATGAACATATACTATGGCATAAGACTCGGAGATTGGAAGATAAGGAATGCCTTTAGCAATATCTCCACGTATAGAAAAACGATAGATATAATCCGAAGCAAAATATACTTCGCCTTCTTCGTTTAAGAAGGTTTTTTCTTCCACATAATCTTTTGCATGTTGCCAAATGTGATATTGTACAGCAGAGCTGGGATTTATGTATTCACACATTTCAGAGAATACTTGGTCCCAAGATCTTCCAACTTGGCTACGAAGGTAACGCATTAAGGGATTGAGATTTTCATTCAATTCCTTGCATTCCCAGCTTTTTGTCCAATTACGGATACCTTCACGATCTGTCAAAAGATCGTAATTGTCGTTATGAATACAACGGTTTAACTCGTGTTTTAATTCATTGCGACGTTCACGGTATTTAGTTGCGTGTCCTTTGTATCGTGGACGTTCCACGATAACCTTTGCCATATCTGATCTCATGTAAGTTCCTTTCGTGTCTACACCTACACATGTGCGTTGTAGACCATAGCTTACTAGTTGCAGCTATGCCGCCATTCGCGGACGAAAAAGAATATGAAAAACCAGTCATAACAAAATCTCCTAAACAAATACCGAATAACCAACTTCCGTAATTAATATCGAGTTATTTTTCTCTGGAGAAACAACTTTATTTTGCCTCTCTTTGAGACAAATATAAATCTAGTATGCTATATTTCTTTGGTAAGTTCAGCTTTGACGGAGCTTTACCACTCAATATTGTTTTTTGTGCTTCTAAAAATGCCTCATCACATGAGGTACATCCTCCACCATTACAGGATGTGTTTTGACATTTTGGACATTGAATCGCAGGAGTTTCGCATACATCGCACCAAAACCAAAAATATTCAGAATCCATGAAAGTATCCTTATGTTTTAGAATTGTAGGGAACATATTACTAAAGAATTTTTGTTCTTTAGGTTTGTTGCACTCTATCAATATATTATCTGGTCCCGTCAATTCCTTTTTGATCCATTCATTATAATCAGAACGTCTTAATTTGGCAGGTAAAGCCATTTCTTGTAAAACTCTTTTTTGAGCAAGAGTTAATTTTTTAGGGCGTGAAAATACTATCGTGGATGTTAACGGACGTTCGATTTTCTCCCCAATATTTAGATCAACTGAATAACAAATTGCATTATCATTTGTTCTAATAGGGATAGTTAACAATAATATTAAAGCAAGATATATATTATACCACATACACCATATAAAACTATATTAAAACTTCTTTTATAAGATCTGATAATGATAAGCAAGCATTTCTTTTAGTTTCTAGATTATAAAGCCAATCTAAATAGTTAGTGTGACATGCGCCGTCAGGTCGTCCATAATAGAGCCTGCCACTTGTTACATATCTACCAAATTCTACATTAGTAGTAAGTGCTGGCATATTTGTCATATTACGTGGAACCCAACAGACGATCTTTTTGCAATTTTCTAGCCAGAAACGTTCCCAATTAACTTGATCTAGAAAATCTATTCTGGATTGAAAACTTTTAAATTCAGGAATTAATATTACACCGTCAAAGTTCTGAATGATTAATTCTTGAATTGCTTCTGGACGCCAAGATTTTACATCTGGATTTCTGGGTGTAGGTCCAGCTAAGAAAATAGTGTCAAATCTTAATAATTCTGAATCAATAGGATCGTCAGAATAAACTATTTTCATATTTATCTCACACTATATCTATTGATAAAAATTTTATACCACATGAATTTACCAGTTTTGGTTCATCTTTATTTACTTTTTCAGGAGATGATACATATCCAACAAATGAATTTTTATTACATGTAGTAAAAGTAAATCTATTATTGTTATCTATATACACGGGACCATCAGGAGAACCGGAACCTATTGAGACTCTATTATTAGAAGCATCAACGAAAAAAAGTGAACCTTCTTGTGTTTCTATAATAGGAAAATTTCCAGATGATTTGTCTTCTATCTTCCCTGAGCCATTGCATTTCGTACATTTTTTCTTACTGACAAGTAAAGGAATGTACCCGTCGCCCTTACATTCATCGCATTTCTTCATAAGAGTATTTTATCCTTACTATTATCACTATTTCATTTTAAATGTATAAAGACTGTTATTTTTTGTTATAACAGCCTCATCTCCATATCTGTGAATTTTCATCTTCCCATTAACAGCATTGTCACTCACAACTGTTAATCGTGTATCATCTTTTGTGTTTTTGAACACATTTACATCGTCTTTTTCATCAATATGAATGCATATTCCATTTTTAAGCACTGTAAAATTCAATCCAGAATATACAATATCCTCATCGATACGCATATCATATGTATCATGAGACGAATTAAATCTTAATACAAAACGATCATATCTACCCTGTTTAGTTACTCCTATCATCATTAAAACAGAACTTTCATATTTTGCGTCAATTATCTTATGTTTTGCAATTTCAGGTATAGTTATGCGTTTATGCATTCGCTCGGATGGAAATACAGAAACAAACTTCATATCAATCAAGTTCTGTATTGCTATTCCGTCAAAAAGTGTAGTTGCTTTTTCAGAAACGTTAGCAATTGGCTGATTGATAATTTTTATCGTATTAGGTAGTTCTATGTAACGTATTTCATTAATCCAAGTTCCATTTTTAATGTATACCCTTCCTTGACAAACCATCATATCTGAAGCAGATACCGAACCTATTTCTTTATTGGCAATAAAATCTGTGAATTTTGCTAATCCATTTTCTAAATATGCAACAATAGGTTTATTTAATTGAGGCGTAAATATAACTTCAGAATTAGATGATATAGCAACTGGAGAGTTGTTATTGAATTTGCCGGACTTTTTATCTGTGACGAATCTATGTCCAAAACTGAAAATGATATTTGTAAGTTCTCCCATTCCAGAAAATTCTTCAATTTTCTTGACAATAAATTTATTACTACCAATGAATTGATTAACTCTAGGTACATAAATAACAGTATCTATTTTGTTACTTTGTGGAGGAAGCAATCTTTTTCCCTCTTCAAAAATTGCAAAATACCATTTACGATATTCATCCGGTATCACATCTACGGGATCACATGCTGCTGGTACTAAAACATCTTTGTTAAATACCGATATATTATGAGCCATTCGCTCTTCAAATCCTTTATACTTATCATGTCTCCCCTTAAATGGATGAATACCTGTAAAAAGTTGAAATGTAATTATTCCCCAAGAATACCAATCAGAAAGAACTGTAAACTTGTTATCTTTTATCAAAGGATCTTTTATATTTGGCATAATAGCCGTAGCAGGATGTTTTTTGGTTTGATAAGTATTTGTATCTATAAAATAAACCTCTTTTAAATCTTTTCTAACGAGAAAGTTCAACTCATTACAATCAACAACCAATATCTCTTTTTTATGAAGATGTTCTATCCCCTCTTGCAATCTCTTTACAAGGAAAAGAATCTGATCTTGATTGACATTGTTTTTATTTTTAAATGCACGAGTAAATAACTGACATAAAACGTATGTATTAGTTACATACTTCATACTATAGCCAATGGGACGGTTTTTCTTATCTAAAATAATATCTTCTGGTTTAATTATATTAGGAAGAGTAATAGCAGATAATTCTTGTATTTTCTCATATGGTATCATCTTTGACGGATCTGAATAAATCTTAAAAACAGTATCTCCGTGAGCAAATATTTTCCCTTCTCCACCTTCAGCTAGAAAATCTGAAGGATCAAGCTTTAGTTTCCCTTTGCCTTGTATTGTGAAGTCAAGCATTTTAACTCACGTTTAAGACAGCAACTGAAACATCATCAAAATTTTGCCAATCTAATTTTACTATTTCTTTTTGAAACCAATTAACTTGTCGTTGTACAAAAGATCCGTTTGTATTACGAAAATCCAGAAGAACTTTTAATACTTCTTCTAACGGAATAGAGTCAGGGTTTTCACCCTTTCTGGTAAATGAATTTACACCATCGGATAAAAGCGCTACCCACTCAACATCCTCTTCTACAGCAAAACAATAACACCCATGTTCTGTATGAAAACCTCTAAATGTTGGCTTTGTCCAATTCTTCATATTGACTCTTTGATATTCTTTCCATTCAGAATCATAACTAATTTCGGTTTGAATAATGCTTTCTTCTGGACCTCCTGCGGCATTTAATATACTTTTCCATTGTTCCATTCTTTCTGCATCATGTAAATAATTGAGATATGCCGGATAGCCAGATATATACTCCATAGTATAAACTAAATATGTTTTATTCTTCAATTTGAAAACAATTATTCCATCTCCAAATAAAGAAGCATAAATCATATCTAAAGGGGCTATTTCTTGACCGAATAATGATGTTTCAGCAAACATTTTACCGGCATACCCCAATGTCGCATCCAAACATGAATAATCTAAATTCAAAGATTTACAGATATTTCTTGCTTCCGATATAGCCAACCTATCTATCTTTTGAAGATCAATATCTGGATAATAATTGACCATTTTATTTGCTGATAAAGATAGAATTCTTGCACCAACATCTGTCATTGGAGATCCTGAACAGCCATCTGAAATGATAATCCGGTTATAAGCTTTATTTACAAATGCAAAATCTTGACACACATGGTGTCCTTTACCTTGAAAAAAAGAACAATCCACGTTCATAATATCTCCAAATAAAAATACCTGGTAATCTGAAGGCACAAATATATTCCAGATTACCAGGTTCAAGATGTCTTAAACTATAGCGTAGAATCAGAACTTCAATGGTACAGATGCAGAACCTGTACCGAGAGCCTGGCTTTGTGCAGAAATACTCTTAGAAACAAAGTTGGCTAGCTTCTTTAAAGTATTTGTATCTGCGTTTTTCTGTTCTACGTACTGTGTAAGCCCACCTTCTTTATAAAAATCAGCAAGCCTTTGTGATGTATTCTGATCTTCAATACCAACGCCAATTAAAATTGAAATAATTGACTCTAAAGATTCATCTTTGATAGTTTGCGCCAATACGGCTTTAACATCTGATGCATTGCAAGATGAGACATTATCACAACCGTCTGTAATAACAACAACAATTCCATTTACCTGAAACCTTTGATTAGCTAATTTTGTAGCATAATCATGTGTTGCCATAATTGCGTTCTTTGTAGCATCAAATAAAGCAGTTGAACCACCCACCTGAAGACAATCATTATAATCGTCAACTTTGCAATTATCCAAAGGTTTAAAACCATGTGTTTGAGAAACAGAACTTGAAAATTGGAGGAAACGAAATAGTAGATTGTCTTTTCTGGGACTAAATTGACAGGCTTCAACTATCTTTTGAATCGTTTCTTCCATTTGAACTTTATATGGTTGCACAGAGCTTGAAACATCGTTTACCAATGTAACAAGTGTAAATTCTGTTGCAATTTCATCCAAATCAGCAACCTTTGCAGCAGAATACGTAAAATTCGCTTTAACAATCTTATGATCTTCAAGCGAATTACTGATAGTAGCGGATTTAGACATCTGATTTCCTCTTTCTGTTCTTGGATTCAGTATATTGTTCCTGGCACAATTCACAGAACCAAATACTGTTTTTCTTTTTAATCTTGCCTAAACAAACGCGAAAATTATGTCCCGTCGATATCATTTCTCGACAAATTTTATCTAAAGGCAGATTTTTTAATTTTAATCTTTTTTGCTATTAAAGCATGTAATCTGTTGTAGTAGTGATTCTCATTCCTCTTGCACTCAAATCTTTGACAAATTTTTCACCCAAAGATTCAAAACCACCTACATTGCTAGATGCATCTTTAAGCAAGATAAGATTCTTTACAAGCTCATCATTTTTAAATTCATCCGCAACATCTCGAAAAGTGTTAGCAACACAGTGGCTTAAAGCTTCACCTGAAATAAGAATTTCATCTGCTTTGATTAAACTTTCAATGAATTCTCCGTCCAATTGAGTATAAGGATCATTTGGATCCTCAACTTCTGCTTTAATAGCACTATAATGTTCGCAATAGGGATTACTTCCTTTTGTCTTTGTCTGAATGACCTGGAAGTTATCTCTTGCCCATGCTCTTAATTCCTCATGCAATGGAGGATAAATCGCTTGCCCAGCACTTCCAATAATGCAATGTGGAGGCCAGATACATAAAGCATATTTGCCTTTTGCCGCTAAATCACGAACATAATTTAATGCAATATTGCAAATGCTTTTTGAAGGCATTGCAGGCGTCCATTTGCCTTTTTCTACATCTTCTGGATTAATGATTGTAAATGGAGGTGGGTTTTTGCCGTTAGCATCAACCCAAAAACAAGGATGAGCAATATGTAGATCGTGGTGACTATCGAGAGTAACGCGAATATTTTGTAATTTACGACCAAATTTCTTAACGAACTTAGCTAAACGATTCATATCTTCGTTTGCCCCTGCAACATATAGACTCCCTTTTGGATCGCAAAAGTCTATTTGAGGGTCAATAATGCACAGTTCGATACGTTTGGGCATTGGATAATCCTTTCTATACGTGTAATACGATGGGGTTTGACACAACCGGAGATAATTACAAAATACTTTAAAAGGTTAAAAAATTAAGATTATACGCTTTCTGGAATGAAATAACCGTTCTCTTCTCCCCATTTTAGCCAAATTTTGCGTAATTCTCTTATATTGCCGTGTATTTCAGGTATAGATATGTTTGCAGCAGTAATCCATTCTAATGCTGTGAACCAATGCCCACTTTCTCGTTTCACTTCTCTTAACAGCAAAGGTACAGCATCCCATCCCATTGCTACGATTTGACCATATGCATCATTTACAAGAATTCCAGAATTGGAATTCCGTATCTTTTTCCACTCTACCACAAGAGTGTAAAATTTTGATTCCATATCCTTAAAGGTTACTCGTTTTCCTTGGATAATTGCCGCTTGTGTCTGCTTTAAAGACGTATTCATATCTAGTATCCTTCATTGTCTATACTAGATATGAATATTTACCTGGAGATTATCTTGTAGACAATAAAATTAATAAATTGACAATATCTGTTTCCAGCTGACTCCATTTAGCTGCGTAATTTTCTCGTGTCACAAGGAAATCCATAATTTTAACATCTACACAGTCCAAATTATCAGTACTCAATAATTTAATTTTATTGCTGAGATGCAAAAGTATTTTCATATCCCGATCCATCTCTTCGATACGGCTAATACAATTGCAGATTGTTTGAGACATACTAATAGATAATTTTACATCGTTTTTGATATCTTCAAATTCTTGTAAGATTTTTTCATGATGTTTAAATGATTCTTGAAAATTCTTACGCCAGCTATCTATAAGATAAAATGCATGTTCTCTATCTGTCTTTGAAAGGGACATATATTATTCCTTTACTAAAAACTTTTCACAAGCCTTTGCTATATTATCCACCCATTTATCTTGAAATTTGCTCTGTGCTATTGGCAAATGGGTTTTAACTAATTTCCTACCTGTTTCAGATGTCCAAAAATGTATTATATTTTGCAGATCCTCTTCTGAAAATACATCATTATACACTTGTTTAACTTGGTTTAAATATGTTTGTCCACCATATTCTTTATAAACCTCATACAGTTGTTCAGATGTTAATTCCGGGTACTTACGTCGTAAAAATGTAAAACTTAGTTGGATCCACTTACCAAAGTCTTCCTCTAAGTTTCCAACTTTAAACAACTGATCTATCAACTGTGATTTTTTGTTATTCATGGCAACAGTATTCCACCATCAGACTTCTTTCCTAATTTGTTTTTCATTTCTGCTGCTTTATCAAGTCTTTGCAATGTATCACCAGAAGCAATCGCTAATGCATTTTTACGTTTATTTTGTTCTTCTTGTAGATTTTCTACCTCCGCTTTTAAGAAAATATCAAAGTTCTTAAAAGCTTCTGCGTAGGATGTAATTGATTCGTCAAATCTGAACTCGATAGGTTGAGGAAACACGCCTTCTCTAGTTTGAATATATACTTGACCTATTCCAATACAAACTACAGGAGGCATATTTGAAAGATCAAATATCTCTTCTCCTAAATCAGATATCGCCTTATCAGAAACATCCTCTTCGTAATGCCCCACAAGTGTTAATACTTTCACTTGTTTTGAAGCAATTGGATTTGCAGATTCATAAGAATCTGTTTTGTAGATAGGAATCTTTTTTAGCATCAATTCTCCTTAATAATGCGCTCTATTGTAGGAGAATCGCTTACCACTTTCTGAAAGAAAATGGTCATTTTTATCACTTATATAACGGTATTTAGCGGGGTAACAGCTTCGTGATTTTCATCAGATGTGATTTGTATTTCTGGAGTACCCTGTAATTTGAGTTTGACGTATTGCTGATGTGAAACAGGGGTTAAATCAGAATATTTAAATCCAATTGTTTCTTCTTGTGGATACACGATGATACGTAATTCTTTTTGACAGCTAGGACATTTTCCTATTGCATCTGAGTGTTCGCCCTGTTTTTCCCACCAAAAATCCAATAAAACAGATTCTGTACAATTAGGACAAACATTATATCCATAAGGATATGCTATTTTTCTTAAATTACGTGCAAACCAGTTCATATAAATATTTTAACTGGTTATGTAGGGTTTTCCTTTTCTATTTTACAATCTTTATAGGATTTGAGCAGTTGAACATTTTCTTCTGCATATTTTGGAGATCCTACTATAGCACTATTAAAATACTCAATAACTTCGTCTATTGTATTTTTAGCAAAAAAATCGAATTCTGCCCCTTTTGCTTCTGCTTTCTGAATGTCTTGTTTTAATAGCCTGAGTTGAAAGATGATATAACCAGCATTGTCTCCCCGTATAAATATACCGGGCCAATCATTTTCAAATTGCATAGGTCCAGATTCAGGACGAATAAAATCTTTTATTGTTTCCATAATAAATCATCTTATAACACATTTTTAGCACAATTTCAAGCTTTTTAATATTTTAAGACGAAATATTAAATATGAGAATAATAGGATTTCTGTATCTTCTATTGTTGTTAATTGTAGGCTGTACTGATAATAAACATATCAACTATAATTGTAATTATAGTAACGCAAAAGCTGCATTAAATCCAAAAGAAAAATCATTAGCTCTTGGTACTTTATCATCTTCTACTACAAAACCGTCTTCTTCTGACAAATACATCATATGTTTAAATAAAAATCTAGAATTTGCTAAAGAAATGGCATGGAGAGATGCTAAAACGCGATTTACTAATCCAGTTGTAGTTTTAGCTCATGGGCGGGAATATCTAGGCAGTTGGTTTATTTTTCCAGATAAGGGAGATCCTTTTAGAGTAGATAGCTATGCTTGGATATTAAACGAAACATATATAGATTGTGATATTGTTTTATTTGTGTGCAATCCATCTGGATTAACGATATATGTACCACGAGTATGGTATTATAGAGGAAACGTTTGGGTAGTACCGGATACAGAACCTCCTGCAAAATATCGAGAGATGAAAAGAAATTTTATGGGTAATGGCTCTATTTGGGAAGCTATTACACAAAATACATGGGCTGAATAAGGAAGATAGTGGAGTCGAACCACAGGCACTAATCAGTGACACCATCCCGCTTCGAACGGGCGACCATTACCACAATGGCTATATCTTCCGCTGAGAAAATTCTTCGTAATATCCAGCTAGCTCATCTTCAACAATTACTTTCATTTTGTGAAAACGATAACCATATTGTTTTTGTTCTTTACAAACAGCTTTTACCTCCGATCTATTCTCTTTGCAAACTGGTTTTCCATCACATCCACAAATAAAGCGTTTTGCAGTTAAATCTACTACATAATATTTCATTGCTAATCTTCTTCTTCATCTGTGATTCTAGGAAGTTCCCCTAATGAAAATTCTCTAATAAGATGTTCAAACGGTTCTTCTCCCTCTACATTCCACATTTTAATTAAAAAGTTATGTTCAGCAACTGTGAGAATCATGGCGGGATCTATTACACTATTAGGAATAGATATTTTTCTTGAATAAATGGTTTTCGTTTGAGGTATCCACATTACCCTAATTCTGCCATCTTCTTCATTTTGCCATGTATCGTTGGCTTCCAATGAAAAGATATCTGCTAGTTTGGGTATCTTGTAACATTCTGACATAACTTCAAAATATCGCTGTTTTGCTAAAGCAAAACCTTTTAACAAATCGTCTGTTAATGTTCCAGGCATATCCGCATAAAAATAAATACATTCCCTGTAGCCATAAGGAATTCTTCCTAATTCAGCGCTAAATGCAGTATTTGAGAAATCAATGTTTGCAACTGCAAAAAGGTTACTATCTAAATATCTAATTTTTCTATTGTTTTCTTTGATTATCTTTTTGGTAAATGGATATCTTTGATCAGAAATAATTTCAGTTTCTACATCATGTCTCCTTGTCCATTGATTTGCATTTATTGCAATTTTAAAATAGCGAGGGAAATCAAATAATTTGTTATCAAGTATTGGAAAATACCTGCTTAATTTTGCAGCTACGTATTTTTTCCCAAGTGCTAACAAAACCTTTGATTTGCGTTGCCGTAAAATCTCATATCGTCTCCCTGCCCTATCGTATTTAATATTTTCTGCTCTTTCTATTGCCTCAAACAAACTATCTTCATTTTTTAATTTAGAAGTATGCTTGTAAATAATCTGAGGAAATTTTTCAATTGATTCATCAATAGTCATTACAGACATGATTGCGTCTCCTTTATTTTGAATTTTGTCAAAATAAGTTAATCGTCATAAGGTTCCAGTTGAATATCCGCAGTATCTTCCTCTAATTGTTTTTGAAAATTATCATATTGTTCTTGTGATGGTGGTTTACATGGAGGATTACATTGACAAGGAAAAACTGTATAATGACCACAGCGTTTATTTAAACGCATAGCTTTTAATACAGCATTATACATGTCTTTATCGCCTTCTGCTGCTTTATACATAGCACAAGCTAATATTGGAAAACTCATTCTTGATTCTCTTTCTCTTCCCTTTTCTTTTGAAGTTTCATTTTTTGTTCAAATGTTAGTTGTTCTTCTGCTTCAGGACTAGGCTCAAAACCATTAGCAATAAATAAATCTTCTATTGTGTCTGCATCTTCATAATCTTCATCGGTTATAACCATCCACTCGCTGCCGCAACTAGTGTCAAAAACATCCTCTATGATTTGTTTTTCTACTACATTACCCAGATTATCGTGAATATGCACATAACCCATAGTTATATCATTAGCACATACTTGGCAAATAAAGCCAGTAATGTAGTGTATTGCTTCTTTTCTGGATTCAAAACCACTGTGATTATGATTCCCATTTACAAGATGAACAGCAGTAAATCCCATTGTATTTTTCCTATGTATCATTGAGATTTGATTCCCAACGATTTAATTCTGATTGCTCATAACAGAAAAAACCATGATTCAAACTATAAATAATTACCCAACCATCTTTTTCTTCTATAAAAGCATTACTTATGAAAAAGAAGGTTTTATCTTTATGACTAATGACAGCATAATTTTTAAATCTATCATCTGTTGACTTTAGCGTTTCAGCAATAGTATCTGCATACTGCTCTATTTCGTCCAGATTCATATCTATTCCATTTTATTCTTTTCATCCAAAACATCTTGTTTAAGCTGTTTTATTTTAGCACAGATATTTGCCATTGTTTCGCTTTTTTCTTCGTGAGATAAATTTTTTCTATTTGAAAATACTATTTTATCTCTGTTTATTTCGTCTATTCGTGTTTGGTATTTTTTGAAAATGATTGTGTGACGTTTAAGATTTTCGCAATATGCGTTCCATTCTTCGTGCATATTGTTATATTCGACTACATATCTTCTGATACCTCCATCTCTATTCTCCATTAATGCGGGCGACAGGAATCGAACCTGCACACCTTATGGTACTGGCTTCTAAGACCAGCGCGGCTGCCGTTACGCCACGCCCGCAAATATCTTTAAAGTGGGACAGGCGGGATTCGAACCCTAACAGTATTGCTACTGTAGCTGACAGTTCATGTGTTCGCGACGGGACATGCTGTCAACGCATCTGTCGATTAGAGGTCTCTATCGGCTTACTTAGCCCACTGTCCCAATACGCCCGAGGGGATTTGAACCCCTAAGCATCTCCTTCTAAGGGAGATAGGTTTGCCAATTTCCGTCACAGGCGTGTAAAAAATATGGCTATTTTCGATAATAAAGAGAATTTAACTTCTGGAGATATTACTTACCCCTGGAGATTTCCAGGGAAACATTTGAACCATCTTCAATAGAAATAATTGTTTGATTACCCTGTCTACTAACTATAACCCCCTGAGTTTCATATATCTTTTGAGGTTTATTTGCTTCAATTTTTAATTTAGATCCGATAGCAAAACCAAAAAATAGTGCTAATACTAACAGAATCAGGTATATGATCTTAAACATATAATAGTTTATTCATCAAAAGAAACATCATGACTGTCATCCTTCCAATGAACTGTATTATATTTGGCCCCACAATTTCTGCAGGTAACATCCTCTGGTATTGTCATCCATTCTCCTGATTTAACATCTTGTGGATCTACACCAAATTGTTCTGCATAATCCATCTTCTCTTCAGGAGACATTTCAACAATAATGCCTTGTTCAAAATTATCCGTATAACATTTATCACAAGTCCAAATATGTGCCGGTCTTAATTCTATATAAGGTAATTTATCGTTATCCATATTATTTAATATACTGTTTATATGCTTTAATTGCCTCTACGGTTAACAATTTTCTTATTTCTTCCTCTTCTCTTATATCTATATACTTCCCTAAAGGATATAATGCAGAATCTACAGAACAATCAATTGCAGTCTTTTCACTAGCATTGGAATAATATTTTATTGTTGTTTCAACTGCTTCATGTACATGTAAAATAGCAACATCTAACAATGCTTTATCGATCTTAATCATATTACTTAGGGTTTCTTATTTTTAATTTCTTCCAAATAAAATCAGGTACTATACAACGCACTTTTTCATCATTATCAATATCCGTTAATGCTTTGCATTGACAACATTTAAAACTTACATAAGTTATGGTAGACCCATCCATGAGACATCTGGTAGTCTTAAAAAGATCTTTCTCATCAACTAAGAGAATTGCGCCACAGCCTTTTCTGTTATTACCAAACCCAGTACATTTAAACTTCTTCGACCAAATTTGTGTGGGTTCTCCCTTTTTAATAACTTTCATTTTATAGCCTTATAGTTAGCTAAACTACATACTGCTTCATTCCCTCTTCCCGATCCAATATCGGTTATTATCATTAAATTTCCATTTGGTAATTTAACTGTTACTTGCCCTTCATCTTGAACCGCAGTTAATTTCAAACCTCTCCATCTGACATGCCCTATAGTTTGTTTATTTTCTTCAACTGCTGTAAATGTTAATCCGCCATCTGGTTCCACAGCCGCTAAATAGTTCTCTCCAGTTTTTACTTTTGATAAATTTAGAGCAAGATCAAACAACCCATCTTTAGTAATTGCGGTAAGTCTTCTGGTAGGGTCTACATTGTTCGTGAGCCACTTGAGGGATTTAACTGTTCCAATTTTACAAGTAGGAATTTGACAGCCCTTTTTTATAAATGATTGTAACCATCTAGATTTCGAGATAAAAGCAGCTTCGTCAAAGCACATTTTATCTCTCAACTCTTGATAACCTTGAGATATCAATAGTATGTTTTCTTGTATATCTTCATCTGCTAAATAAGAATAGGTGTTAAAAGTTAATACTCTACTTGCATAAATGGCTTGTTCGTCTGTCATTAGTTAATCCTTTTAAGCTTCACCGACTACTTCTTTATCATCTGGAGGAATATAATTCGTTACCCACCATACCGGCTCATAAATTTCGATTGCCTGATCGCCAGCTATTCCTAATGTCTTACTTACTTTCTTTGCTATTCCTAATCCAGGTTGACCAGCTATGTCAATTCTAAACCATGCTCCAATAGGTAAATCACTCATATGTTTAAGCACTAGGTTTTCTGCTAAGGGATACACTGAATCACCTCTTTTTATTAAATTAAGCAATGTAAGCCATATCATTTTTAATCTTTATATCATTAGCATACCCTTCAATTACCGCTCTTGGTTGTCTCTTTTTCGATTTACTACAACCATTTAATTTATGAAAAACAATGTGCTTAACAAAATGACATTTTCCTTTAAAATGCACTGACCAAATTACCTCTCCCAATTGCAATGTTTTTGGTTTATTAAAGTGAAAGAAAAACTTAAATTTGCCAGGTGTTTTAAGAGGCATATCTTAGTCCATCCAATCGGGATTCTCTTCTTCCCACTTCTTTTCTTCTAATAAGACACGATGTTCATCTGGAGTTAATGTTTTAATAAATGAAATGTTAGTATATGCCTTTTCACCAATCTCTTCTTTTAATGCTGTCCAAATAATATCCTGTCGATTTGAAATAGGAATACCATTGAAACCTTTCCATATCACAATACCATTAATTCTAGGTAGACATTGCAACTCCACAGAAGCTTCTGGAAAAGTTTCTTTTATTATTCTTAAAGTAACTTCAAATAATTGATTACGTTCGATGATTTCTTTATCTCGCGGCATTAATCCACAACCCAATCTAACGAAGCTAAAGCAAGCATTTCAGTTTTTGTCATTTTTCTATAAATACGACTATTTAATCTAAAATTTTGATTATCACTTAAAATAGCTAATCTTGGAATATCAGTTTCTAAATCTAACCTATCCTTATCATCTAATTCAACATATGCACATTTATTCTTGTTTAATCTAATAATTTTATCAAATGCTGGAAACTCTGGAGTGCTTGGGAATCGTATCACTAAGTAAGAAAAACTATTACCCACATATCCTTCTAAAACAAACACCTCTACAGATGGAGAAAAGAACGGATTATGAGAGTATAAAAGCTTTAATTTTATTGAAGAAGTAGGTAATATACACAACATCTATCTTATAATCGACAGGCATTGTTAATTTATATTCTCACCCATTTTGCAGGTTTTCTAGACGATTCTCTACGTCGATTTATATCTTTTAGTTTAGGGCATATGTTATATATAATCTCGCCCAATATAGATATATCTAACATTTGTCCTTTACTTTCTTTAAAAGCTTTATCTATCGCTGCATCAAAACGTTGTGAAAATTTCTTTCTTTTTATATTATTCTTTGCCATAATAGTTTATCAACTAAAATCATTATCATCTGGCGCATGTTTCGGATTAATTAACTTAAGAGCCAAACGAAACTTTGTTGTTGAATAACGAGGAATTAGTGGAGTTACAACAACACCTTCTTTTATATGTAACGAATTGCCACTGATATTTTCTTTTCCTTCTCTTAAAGGACGAATTTTATTGATATCAAATGGACCTTCATATAAAACAGGCACCCAAAGCTTCCGTAAATCTTCAGGAATTTCTGAAAATGGTAAAGTCCTACCTTCAACATCAATCCTGAAAATAAATATAGTTTTCTTTTTTAAACCGTAGTTGTATCCTTTATGAAAAGGAACGACCTCACCAAATGCTTGAGTATTTACACTAGGAAAATGTTTTTCCAAAAGATCAAAGAGTCCAGAATCATTAGCTACAATACGATACGCAACATCTGCTTCATCAGCAAAAAATTGATCGTTATCAAGTAATCCTTTTGATGTAACTAACCTTTTACCATCTGCTAGTTTGACATACACACCTTGAGTACCATGAATTTTCTCTGTAACTTGTACATGTTCACCCTCTACAAATTCATTAGGATAAATATTGTAAGTTTCAACTTCGTGCTTATGAATATCTGTACCAATTGTTTCAAGAGAAAATACCTCTCCAACCAATTCATCTGGAATTGGAGCTATATATCGCGTTATCCCTAACCTAGCAGAAATATCTTCACCTAATGGAACATCCACTAATGCAGGAATATCATCAAGAATAATTCCCTGAGTCAGCTCTTTTTGCATAACCAGGGCTTTAACACGATTCTTTTCAGGACCAACTAAGTATTTACGGCGATCCCCTTCATCAGCAATTGCATCTGGTAAAACGGATTTTTCAGGAACAAAAATTACAATGCTCTCGTTCTTGAAAATTCCTTTACCAACGACCACCTGATATTGCCCCACTTTACCTAGTTCCAATCTCAAAACCTCTGGATTAGGGTGAGGAAATAACTGTATCTTTTCTCTTGTAACTTTCCACTGTGCCATAAATACTCCAAAATATCGTCTTTGCTTCTATTTTAACATTGTTTGCATTACAGGATTGCAATACGCACGTCTCCAAAAATCTAATGTTTCTTCTCCAACCTGAGAGACATTCGCTCTTGCAACTATTTCAGCTTCGCTATAAAAAACAAAAGATTCTTTTCTCAATCCAAATAATCTTAAACTTCTAATGATTCGCGTAATACGTAATAAATTATGATTGCGAAAAGCACACCAAGATTGTTTATCTACATTCCAATGATTACCTATTCCATAAAATAAACGAAATCTCTCAAGACAACTTAAAATATTAGTTGTGGCTTTATCTGAACTTTGAAGAATTTTTATATCTTCTTCTGTTAAAACAGGCCCATTAAAATTATGCCGTGAAGTCTCATGCAAAGGGAATAGCCATTGAATCCAAGTATGACTTTTTTCAAGATCCCAATCAGAACTGTTAATCATCTGTTTTAAAGTTATGCCTTCATCATTTGGTAAATCATTAATATAGAAGTCTAAAATTTTTGATGTATATTTAGTCATACAATACCTGCCATTTTCTTGCGATGTCTTTTACACCATGATGAATTTAAAACCATGTTTGATGCATCTCTAGCACAAGAAGGTTGTTCAAAAGCGACTTTAAAACTAGTTAAAAATAACCTATGGCGTTCTTGTTCATCTTCCCATGACTTTTTATGTTCTGGACAAAGAGCTAAAGAACCCCAACCCGGTCTTGCATTTGCAATCCATTCTGCACCAAAAATACCACAAACATTGCAACAGAGATTCCAGCCGTTTAATTCCTTTTCTGCTGCTTCTGCCATTTGTAAAGCAATTTTATGGGCTTCTGGATTTATTTCTTCTGGTTTCTTAAAAGGCATTTTTCACTTTCTTAAACGTAAATAAGCCTTAATGAGATATGAAAGGGGAATTTTCTTCAGGAGATGAGAAGTGTCGTTGAGAGGATTCGAACCTCCAAGGTCACAATGACCACATGGGTCTGAACCATGCGCTTTTACCAATTTAGCCACAACGACATTTTATATTTTTCCACACAAGTGATAAATTAATGTTGTAAATGACATGCCTATTACAAATAAATATATGCAAAGAAGAATCAAAAATGCTTGCCTTTGTTTCCAACGAACTTTTGCAATAGCATAATCCGTTGTTTCTTTCCAATATTTTTTCTGCCAATCATCTGTATTCATTATTTTTTCTTTCTTTTCTTTTTTAAATCTTCTTCTCTTTTCTTCATTGCTGCTATCTTTATTTTAGCTATATAATGTCCGTTCCCAGCCAGATCTTTTGCTTCTTTTGTCATTGCTGCTACATAATGTTCATGAGCAGTTTTTAATGCTAATTGACCTTCTGGTGTTTCAAACATTCTACGAGATATTTCTATTCTTTCTTGTATGTCTTTTTCTAGTTCTTCCTTAGTCATCTCTTTATATTTAGGTTTCTTTTTCATAAGTGTCGATGACAGGAGTCGAACCTGCACGATGTTACTCAACAGTTTTTGAAACTGCCGCGGCTGCCAATTCCGCCACATCGACATGTATTACTACCAATCATTTATCAAATGTTCATTGATAAATGATATCAGCCATTTTCTACCACGTTCTTCCGCACCTACAGAAATTCTTAAAACTTTATGACCTACATATCCAGCAATTCCTGTTAGCTCAAATTCTTTTTGAGTAGTTTCATCATAGTAACGTTTACCCATTTTATTTAAAATTTGAAAATCATTTGGATGAATATATTCTACATCTTCTATAGCCATAAATATCTTTCTTTTTAAATTACAATGCGGAAGGTGGGATTCGAACCCACAACCGTTCAAGGACGGATTCCCAATATTTTAAGTATTGGAGGTAAGCCAGTTCCCGTCACTCCCGCGATATGAAGTGAAGATCATTAGACCCAACCCAGAGCAGCGTCATAGGCGTCATTCTAACATAAATTCACTTCAATAATATAATTTAACTTTGCATATCATCAAACATTTGACATTCAGATACATGACATAAATTGTATCGAATTCCATTTATTTCTTTTGTCTCAACGTTAGGCCATTCTCTGCAATCAGGATCTCCACAATCTAGCATGCACCATTCAGGACCATCTCTGCCCTTATTAGGTCCAATGATTTGTACTATATGTTTATTTGAATTTTCTATAAAACCACTGGCTCTTGAGAGCCAAACCCAATCTCCACTTTTACGTCTTTTGCTCATCTTTAGCTCCAAATAAATGCGGTTGAGAGGATTCGAACCTCCACGGTGTTACCCGCTACCACCTCAAGGTAGTGCGTCTGCCTTTTCGCCACAACCGCGATTCTTCTTACAAGCGGAAGGTGTCAGAGTTGAACTGACAATACGTCTTTCAACGTATAATTGTTTTCAAGACAATCGGACTTGCCAATGTACCAAACCTTCCATATAAACAGCGGTGGGAGTCAGAGTCGAACTGACACACCATCTTTTCGACGATGAACACCTTTCCAAGATGTTTGACTTACCAATGTGCAAATCCCACCATATAAATAATATATCGACAACTTCATTCAGGAGACATGGATGATGGAGGAGTTGAACCACTTGCCTGTCCGCCCGATTTAATTAGGCAACCGGGTTACAGCCGGTCATCGGGAACATCATCCGTAAGGCTATGTAGGGAGTCGAACCCTAAATGTCGCGAGATTTGCAGTCAAGCCGCTTGCCACTTGCATACATAACCATAGGCATCTATTCAGTTTTCAAAGAACTCACAAGAGACTGGGGTGAGATTCGAACTCACGTTGTCTTTCGACAGTCGCTTTGCAGGCGACCCCATTTGTCCACTCTGGCACCCAGTCAACTATTAACGGAGAGGTAATGGAATAGCTCTTGTTTTAAAGAAAACCTTTCCGTTTATTCGAATATCTATTATGAAAACATCGTGTTCAGACTGCAATAATACCTTTGATAAAAAATCTTATGAAATTAAACGCACTAAATATCATTTTTGTTCTCTTAAATGTTGGTCAAATTTTCAAAATAAGAAAAAACCAACTAAAATTAAAGTAACATGTGCAACTTGTGGTTTTAACTTTTTTAAAATTCCAGCAGAGATCTCTAAAACTGGTAATTCTTTTTGTAACCGTTCTTGCGCTGTTGTGTTTAATAACCGTAAAAAACGTAAAAGCAGACGTTCTAAAGCAGAAAAAATGCTTTTTGATTTATTAAATAAATCTTTTCCTAACCTTCCTATTCTTGCAAACGACAAATCATTATTAGATGGTTTAGAAATTGACATAGCTTTTCCTAGTCTTAAACTTGGCATAGAATGGAATGGTATAGTCCATTTTAAACCAATTTTTGGTACACAAAAATTTCTAAAAATTCAACACAACGATATCAGAAAACAAAAAATAGCGTTTGAAAAAGGCATTCACTTAATTGTTGTGCCAGATCTTGTTTCTACTAAATCCTATGTTGAGGACGCTGCAATGAGCATCAAACAGATCATAACATCTCTGCTTGATAAACCGGAGAGGTAATAGAATCGAACTATCAACGTTTTACCGTCAGCCGAGTGTTCAAAACTCGTTGGGAACCGTTTCCCGCTACCCTCCAAAATATTAACTTTTTACAACTAACTTCAAGCGGAGAGCGAGAGAATCGAACTCTCACCGGGGTTAACCGGACCAATTTAGCAAACTGGCGAGGCGAAGCCAATATCCAACTGCTCTCCGTTTTTAAATATCAGTACGCAACTTCATCTTATCATAATCATGAGACATTCTGATAATCAATGATTCTCGCAAAGCAGGTAAAGTTGCATTTACAACCTTCCAACCTGTTTCTATTCTTCCTGTTTCAGGATCCTCTAATTTATCCAATATGGCACCTGGAATAGCAATCGATTGACGTATCCAAGACACCATTCTAGCTATACCATTGTCCATAGGTTTTTCTAATTCGCATTGAACATACATTGTTTCGTTATGTTTATTATGCTTTGCCATATAATTCTTTCTGTTCAGCTACTTGCCAAGTTACTTTTGTTTCGCTGCCTTTCTTATATGTATCCCAATCAATCTTGCCGGTTGCGATGATTACTCCATCAACAATCTTTACGATTCTCCATTCAAAACCAGGTTCAATCCAATTTAGTTGTACAAGACCTTTTGTTTGTTCTACTTCTGATTCTAACGCTTTCCCTTCATTCTTAAACTCTTCGCCACTATGGTTTCGTACCTGAATCTGAAATAAATTACTCATAAGTGCGCCGGACAGGATTCGAACCTGTGAACCCATTAGGGATCTGTTTTACAGACAGACTGCTTTAAGCCACTTGCATACCGACGCAAATTTAAACAATTGTCGTTTTTCTCTTTTCTGATTTTGGAAAAAATATTAATTCAAATATATTTATTTCCATTACATCATCTGGTCCAGGTCTTTTACCGTTCAGTAGTATTGATTTTTGTTCAAGCCACCGTCTCTTTTCAGAATTAGATGCCTTTTCACAAGGTTTTTCAATTGACATAGGACAAAAATGAAAATTGAGCAACCATTCTAAAACCGAACCTTTGATAAACCATCCTCCGTTTCATCATTTCTCCATATAAAATAAAAAAGCCCAGTTTTTTAGGACTGGGCTTTTCAGGAAACTGTTATTGTTCGTTTTACCGTTACATAACAGAACCAGCCCAGCTATTGCTATACGAAAGCAATAGACTATAATAACATGAGCTGGATAATGATAAGTTACGGTTCATTTTAAATCTCTACCTTACATATTTTCTAATGGAGTACATCTACCCTCTTTGTACGCCTCAACTATTGCCATCATTTCAGAACAAAACTTGTCTGCAAATGATGAATCATGTTGTATTTTAGACCAAAATTCTTCTCGTGATTCATCCAAAAAATTGCTTGTTGTGAAATTTATTGCAACAAGACCTTGTTTTCGTTCTTCTTTTAACCAATCACAAAATTTCTGCTGAATCTCGGTCATTGCATCCATTATTCTTATGTCATCAGTTCTCTGGAGATTCCTTCAACAAATTCACAAAATTTATTGAAAATAAAGTTTAAACCTTATTTTATCACATAAAACCGATAAAATCAAGCAACAGCAATAAATTTAGACAAATTTATAATTTCACATCTATAAGGGCTACCAGATGCTGCCATTACAGCGTTTATTTCATCCACATGTAAATGAACAGCTAATCCTTTGCCTGGACCCCCGTTTGCAGACCTTAATAACGTGACAACAACAGGATCATAATCTATATAAGATAGAACTGGATTGCCTGAATCAAGGTTTACAACGTCTTCATAAAATGGCATTCTTGGACCAAAAGGTTGAATCATTGTTGTACTTTTATCATAAGGTCCACGTAAAGCTCTAATATTAGATATCAGAGCTTTTTCTTCTTGATCTGTAACTAGAACAGGAAAACCAGATGCTAGTTTATCAATATATTTTTCGCAATCAGCAGGAAGAATTTTCGCATGTTTAATGGATGTTGGAACATCATTAGCAAAATATCCTATTCTAAAATCTGAAAAGCCAACTCGCCAACTGTTAATTTGAGTAGCGTCAATAACTTCGTCATTTTCAGTAATAAATCTAATATCGCATGGAGGCCAGATGGCATAATGTTCTGTGTATAATATATGCCTTGGAGAAATTAATACGCCTCCACCGCCAAATCCATATTTGGAGTTATAAGGACTAATACAAGTTTTATTCAACGAAGCTGCCCAACAGGATTTATTTCTTTTATATATCTTCTTAGCATGATCCTGAACTTCATATATTAATTTATGAGAAGCATTTTTACCGACGATAAGTTTATCAATGATATTCGTTGTATTCTGACGTACCGTTTCTTTAGGTATATTTGGCTGGGGTTTGTTATAGTTGCTAGCTAATATGCTTAAGTCTGCAAGATCTACATCTCCGTCACCATCAAAATCTCCTTGTTCCCAAGAAGCCCCTGTTTTTTTTCCGTAATTGGAAGAAAGTTTACCTAAATCAGTGAGATCTACGTCTCCATCACGATCAGCGTCACCTGGTACTGGTTTATCTTCGGGCATAAAAACACCTCATAGTATTTGCTTACTATGAGGTGTGGTTTAAATCCTTTTATATAATGTTAGGGCTAAGACTATCCTTAATATAAATCCATTTCTGAATGTATATTAAAGAAAAAGAGTAAAAGATTGTGTCTTACGGATTGCATTTTGCACCTTGTAGAACGATGTATCATGTATCTTGAGGCGCAATCGATTTCCGTATAAAACGATTTGTTTTATTTACACCTTCTTGTCATCTTCGCCCTAACATTTGTTCCTTAGAGAAATTTCTTTTTCTTTTTAGGCTTTTTAAGAATAGCCCAACGGCATTCTATTTTTTGACAGACAGGACATGGCTTATATCTTTTTCTGTCTGTTTCTTGCATTGAAAGGATTTCTTTTATATCTAACTTAAATGACCAATGAAAATAATCACGTTGATGATCTGGTTTACAACGATTATTCCATTCCCAATAACGGTTCTTTATCTTACGAACTAAATTATTAAACATTTATTTATTATCCTGCAATCATATCTATAGTAATATCTTTGGTGTAGTTAAACTTATCAATTTGATTTTGTATCCTATCAATTTCTCGCTGTATATCTAATTTTGTTTGTTCTACTTCTTGTTTTTTAATACAAGCATCAAAGTTACTAGGTTCCGATTCGTATTTATCTTTTACTTTTCCGTGCTTTGTATCTACAGTACCCCAAAACATCATATCATCTTTTAATTCTGCTAGCTTAAGTATATCTGGACGGATACTTTGGCTTTCGTCCCACAATACGAGTTTCAATTGGATTAGATGAGTTTTTAATTCTTCTCTACGTTGAACAAGTGTATTTATGTCTACCCCGTCTCTATTGGCAAATGCTTCATTCTCGAAAATTTCTACAGAGTTATATTTCGCAATCTCTGAAGAAACTTTTGTTAGTTCCTGTATAACACGTTTTTTGTAGACCAACGCTTGAGCAATCGAGAGAGTGGTAACAGCCATGTTTAAAATCCTTTTGTTGTTCTTAAAATATAAATTTGAAAGTAGCCGCTGGAGATTCTAATATGTATATTTTCACTTTAAATAAGAAAGACTGCCAACAATTATTGTTGGCAGTCTTGGTATCCTAAACTATCTTCTATATCCAAATTAGAAGCGGAAACCTACGCCCAATCCGTACACAAATGCCCCATCATCGAAGCCGTCTTCAAGAGGTACTTCATATTGAACAATACCGTAAATATATGTGGTATCGTTAACGAAATACTTAACGCCTGCTTCAGGTCCACCGATCCATTCATCCTGTACGCAGTCACCATATTGATAACCAACGCTTACACCAACAAATGGTTGCCAACGTTGTAAATCAAAATGATACTGAGCAAAACCGACAGTAGCACCATTTACTACTGAATCGCTTCCCTCACTATCAGACCAATTTACAGTCTGACGAAGACCGAATTCCACTTCTTTCGTAGTGAAATAGCCAATACCAACAGTAGCGCCAAGCGAATTGCTATCAAAATCGTTATCGCTTGCACCGCTACCATTGAGAGTCAAATCCCAGTTACCCTTTTCTGCCGCTTGCCCGAAAGCAAAAGACGACATCAAGGCGAGACTCAAAACAATAACAGATACGAACTTACGCAACATATCGTAACTCCTTATAAAGATTTTTCTGTTCCACCATAGAACAGTTTGGGCAACATGCCCTTTATTACGAACTATGCATCATAACAGATGCTTCTACCACTTTATAGGACTAAAACCTTTTCAGCGGGAGAGATCGTTTATACGAATTTCATTTTACATTGTTACCCACATTTTTGTTTACAGCCTTTGTGAAAAACGAATTATTACTATTTTCCACATAAAATTTTCTTACAGGAAAAGCATCTTCATCTTTGTGATTTTTGAGCAACGTATTGTATTTTTTGATTAAACCTGGACTTGCTTTTTTGTCTTTTTTGTCTTTTTTATCTTTTATTTTTCTCATTTTAGCAAAACTTTTTTCTATTTGTGAAAATGAGTATGTTTTTTCTTTCCCCGATTTAATATCTTGAGAAATTTTTGTTATTCTTTCTGCTTCTTGATTTCTTTTTGCAGGAGACCCATAAAATGTCATTTCAAAAAATATCGCATATAAAATTTCCCACAGTATTAATCCATGTCCATCAAGATTTTTATGTACAATAAATGGTGGTTTTGCATTCTTTTTAATATCTTTCCACTCTGTAAAAAGAACAGTATCTTTAATACGTAGTGGAAGATCTGCTATGGTGTTTAACGGAGAAAATCCAATAGAAAAGGTTTCTGTTTGAATTTTTTTAGTCTTTTCGCTGTCGAATGGTTTTCTCCAACCGTACCCACCAAAATCAGTGTAAACCGAAAATGATTGTTCATCAGAATAATTATGCAACTCAGCTACTTTATAAAATTCCAGACCCACCATTACATTATCTTCTGTGTTGGAAGAAGATAATAGTTGTTCTGGTTTTAAGGTGTGTAAAGATGATGTTTTTTCAATTTCTAACGATCCAATCTCTTTGAAGAAATCACCTAGTGGGAAAGAACCCAATGGACCAGAAAACAGACATTGTAATAAAAATTTGGTTTTATTAATATATCTAAATAAATCTCGTAGGGTAAAGTCTTTTCCTATTTTAATAGTAAAACCTAAATAAGATAATAATGAAGGGATAGTATATTCAGTGTAAATATTCTTCTCTTTATTATCTTTATCGCTTTTAATTTCAACCAAAACGATTTCGTGATTACGACAATATAAGTACTTCATGGTTTAGTTCTAAAATTAAATTAAGATTACGTAGAATGGGAACGTTTAAACATTCCTTTAGATTTGTCTGAGGTTTTAGAAGACGGTTTATCACCAGTCTTACTAAGGCTTTTTCCAGATGGTTTAAATATCTTTCCGGTTTTCTTATCAGTTGGATTATATCCGTCTTTTTTTAACATTTTATTTTCCTATAAATTATCAAGCCTACGGTGGGAATTGAACCCACGATCTCCATATTACGAGTATGGCGCTTTGCCAGCTAAGCTACGAAGGCGAATTTAATAATGAACGCCTAATGGTCTTTTAGTATTCGTCTCACTAGCCACAATTAAAAACCATGACTGTCTGAATTTACTCCATCTCACCATCCGCCAGCCATTAGTATAAGAGCCAACAGTAATATCGAGCCAGGGAATCTGCAAAAACGATAAATAACGATCTACCCAATTTTGCATCTTCCTCATTTGTGCTTCAAATGCTTCTTTTATCAAAGGAGTAAAAGAAGCAAGAATTAAAGCATCGTTTAATTCATCCACTGTTTTATCGACCCTATTAAGAAGATAATCGTTATTCATAACATTTTATACCAGATAATATAATACGCAATCTTTTATGCCATTTATAAATTAAACCTCTATAATTAACACTTTGTGCTAATTCAAGTCTATCGCAGATTGTTTGTTTGGTTTTTTCTAATCTTCGTATCTCTTCTAAATTGCGCTTTCTTACTATTGGTCTTGCACCCCATAATCCAGGACGTATGAGGATCCATTTATAACGACGCATAAGCTAGTGGCGAGAATCGAACTCGCGACCTCTTCCGTACCAAGGAAGCGTTCTACCAGACTGAACTACACCAGCATAATTAATAGAAGAAGGAATTTCACCCTCGACAATTAAGATACCTTAGAATTTCCTAATTGCTGGCGGCTACATCCTCTAAGGTTAGTCTCGCCGCCCTCTTAAGCCAGAACTACTCCACTTCTTATTATTTCTGGAGAAACCTTCTTTTTGCACTTATATTAGCCGATTAAACAAAAGGAATACCTATTAAATAATCACAATTAAATTATAAGAAAATATTTCACACTCAATAAACTTTTATGGCTAGTTTTATTACCTACAAAAATGTTCAGATATTAGCACAAACCCCAAAAGGTAGTGCGGGACAGATTCTTAACAATAATTTTAAGAATATCGCAGATGTTTTAGAACAATTAACTGTAGATGTAGAGGGTGCAAGCGGTTTTTCGGGGTATTCTGGTTCTGGTTATTCTGGATACAGCGGTTTAGGATTATCGGGATACTCTGGTTATTCTAGTACATCAGGATATTCTGGACCATCAGGTTATTCGGGTTACTCAAGTACATCAGGTTATAGTGGTTACAGCGGAAGATCAGGTTATTCAGGATACAGCGCTTATTCTGGATATTCTGGAAGATCAGGTTATTCAGGTTATAGTGCTTATAGTGGTTATAGTGGGATATCCGGTTATTCTGGCTATTCAGGAAGATCAGGTTATTCTGGCTATAGTGGCTATTCTAGTTTGTCCGGCTATTCAGGATACAGTGCCTCATCAGGATATTCGGGATATTCAGGCACAGTAGATGGTTCGGTAGAATCAATAGTATTTGGTATAGATGGTGGTGGAGGTCCAATTACAACTGGTAGCAAATTGTATCGCATAATAGATTTCTCTGGCACGATAACAGGATGGACTATAGTTTCAGATCAAACTGGAAGTATTGTTTTAGACATAAAAAGAGCTACTTATTCTGATTTTCCAACCACTACATCAATTGCAGGATCCGAAAAACCTACACTATCTTCTGCTAGAAAAAATCAAGATAATTCCCTTTCAACATGGACAACTTCTCTTTCAGCGGGAGATATATTAGAATTCGTTGTAGATTCAGTTTCTGCGGTTGAAAAAGTTGTTGTTAGTATAAAAACTACAAGATAATAATCAAGGATAGTATTAATGGCATTTACAGAATTCTATTGTCAATCTGGCGGAAGTAATTTAAATTCAGGAAGTACAACAAACAATACTGCTACGTTTACTTACGCATCGGGTAGTTGGGTTTCTACTACAAGAGTATTTACAGTAGCATCAGGCAACCCATCAACGGATGGTGTCGCCGTAGGAGACTTCGCAAGCGTATACGCTGATGGTTCTACTGCTACAGGTTTCGTAGCAAGAGTAACAGCAAGGGACGCTACAACAATTACATTGTCAACTACGGTAGA